>CAJDUL010000032.1_pt1 | contig 26771 bp, 21 predicted proteins | sample 7390691 | NCBI WGS metagenome assembly CAJDUL01 (sample SAMEA7055677, study PRJEB34461) | soil metagenome | biome: terrestrial ecosystem; feature: Peninsula; material: soil | place: Antarctica | collected 2016
AACAGTTACCGTGCCGCTGTTGTCCGGCTGGAAATTTGCCAATATCTTTGGCCCCATCCACATCGTTTTTCTTGAATTGATTATGGGTCCGACCTGTTCCATATTTTACGAACAAGAGCCTGCTGAGGCAAATATCATGCTCAAAAATCCGAGGAAATTAACGCCAAACATTTTCTCCGGAGCCGAATTGTCTGTTAGCGTTGTACAGGGAGTGGTCATAACCCTGGGCTTGCTTGCGCTTTATTATTATTTTATGATCTCCGGTTATTCCATCGAATATACCCGGACGATTGTCTTTATCACACTGCTGATGAGCAATATAGCGCTGACTTTCTCCAATCGCTCATTTGAAGAAACGGTTTTCAAAACTACCCGGTATAAAAATTATTTTGTTCCGCTTGTTCTCGGAATTTCCATCGCATTTATTTTATTGTTACTGTTTGCACCCCCTGTGCGAAATGTTTTTCAGCTGACCATTATTCATGGGAAACATCTTGTTCTTTGTTTCGGAGTAAGTATTCTATGCACGGTGTGGTTCGAATTTTATAAAACCGTTTTTGGAAAACCCGCTCATTATTTGTCCTGATCCATCTTATTGCCGCCGCGGATTTCTTTAATAAAGCTGCACTATATCAGGCATGCTATGACTTATATCATTTACACTAATGATTATTATCATTGTGCGCGATTTGAGTCCATGATAATTTTAACTTGTCCTCTTCAATATAAGTCAATCATTCGCAGGAACATTTATGCTTTAAATTAAAATATACCTAAGATGATCAGGAAAATAGGGATTGTTTTATTGATCGCTTTTATAGCGATCCAATTTTTCCGTCCGGAAAGAAACAATTCTACCGCCATGCTGTCCACGGATATTACCCGGTTATATGCTGTTCCGCAAAATATACAACAGATTTTGCAAAAGGCCTGCACAGACTGTCATTCCAATAATACCGAATATCCCTGGTATAATTACATTCAGCCGATGGCGTGGTTTTTACAGGACCACATTAATGAAGGGAAAAAAGAATTGAATTACAGTGAATTTGGGACATATCGCATTGCCCGGCAAAATAAAAAGATGGATGAAACCATCAAAGAAATAAAGGATAATGATATGCCGCTTTCTTCCTATACGTTCATGCACCCTTCAGCACGCCTTACAGATGCTGAAAAAGAAATATTGTATGATTGGTGCAAGTCAATACAGGAAAATCTGAAAGCCACATATCCGGCTGACAGTTTGCTGATAAAAAAATAATAGGTTTGTCAATGTTTTAATTTCAAATATTTCCCCACCAATATAGCGGCGGGATAAGATACTTCTTCTTCCGTTTCTGCATGAAGCTTTAATTTTTTGGCGAATTCAATCACTTCAGGGTGATTCTCAGCTTCCGCCGCATCAACCAGGGCATTTAAAGACAGGACAACCTTTTTGTGATCCTGAAGCATACCAGGAAGATCGGCTTTAAGTTTATCCGTCATGGCTATAGCTGATTTCCTGTCAGCTTCAGACAATGCTTTTCCTTCCGCCAACGTAGGCAATATTCCTAAGGGAGGCAGAGCGTATTCCTCTTCTTTAATGAAATGTGGTCCCATCACTTTTAGGAGTGCCTGGGCAGCTTCACCGGTCTTGCCAGGTAATTGGGTGGCATCGTCCAGCATTTTGTGAATCTCTTTATGCTCAACAACCATAGCAGCCGGGGCCTTAAGTTGAGTAGCTACATTTTCCCCTGCCTTATGGCTTTCTGAAGCGTGGTGCTGCGCATCTGAATGACCCCAAATACCTGCCGCCGCCAGTAACAAAATAATGGTTTTACTTTTCATCATATCTTATTCTTTATTTATTATAATTACCAGGCAACAACATGGCCCCGGTTTGACGTGGTGGTCAAGAAATCCACTTCAAAACAGACATCATATAGCCTGTTACGCCACGGGGGAGTCTAAAGTTATGTTGTATAAAAAGCTGGTTATTGCCCTTTGCAGTTCAATATGAGTATCATAGATATCCTTCATCCGATCAAATAAGTTGTTTCCGCAAAGTTCTGTTTTGGGGGTATCATAGGTCTGACTATGCCCTGCCCAATACGTTGTCCCGTTATTCAGGCTGGCCAAAAGCAGGGATTCCGTAGCATCGAGGTTTGTCCCCAGTGCCAGCATCTCGGAGATAAGGCGGGACTTCCCGGAATTCTCTTGCGCATTCTGTTCCGAATCCCTCAACGCTGATTTAATGCTCTCCAGATCATTCCTGATTAATTGTATCTGGCTGACCCAGTGCATGCATTCCTTGTATAAAAACCTTTCTGACATCACCTATATCTTAATCAGTCGTTTTCTTCCCCCTCTTAGTTCCAAAACCAAATATTGCATATATCGGGCAAAATCCAATAGATGCCGTCGACAGAAAAACCAAGGCAAGAATCCAGATGCCCAGACGTCCGAAACCTGAAGCAGTGCCGATGACTGCTAAATCAACTAAAACAATTCCCGCAATAAGCCGGATTATCCGATCGGCAGTGCCCATATTCTGTTTCATAATCAGTGTCTTATTGTCTGTTAAAGTTATTGACTAACCTCTTCCGAGCGGATGATCTGGATTCCGCGCTTATATGATCTTTATCAGGAATCTTCAAAAGAGGCCGTATAATAAAGATCGCCCACTTCCACTACGCCGGTCAGTGAAATAGTGGAAAATCCACCCTAATTAACCCCGTGTCCTCACGGCATTGAAACTTTATTCGCAAGTTTGTATTTATTGGCATTTTTGGTATTGCTACCTTCGGTTTTTAATATCGACGCCAATATGAATCCAATATTATACCCGTGGTCTTCTTATCATAATTTAGTACTTTTAAAGAGTAGACTCTTTCAAATTCTATTTCAATGCGTGTTATTGCTGTCTGCATGCTATTTACTTTTGCTTCCTGGATCAGCTTACCTGCTGAGAAATTGCCCAACCCCTTTAAAATCCTACCCCAGCCACAAAGTGTAAGTCTGCTCAAAGGACAAGGCATTCAGCCGGGCAGTCTGCAACAATTAGTAATTAAAGGAGATTTCAGACCTCCAGTTATGGGTAATATCCTGTCGCAACTAATCATGGGAAATTCAGTTGGCAAAGTCACACTCACTCTTATTCTGGCTAAAACAATCCCTTCACTTCCATCTGAGGAAGGCTATCTGATGACCATTTCCAAAGACGGGGTGGAGATCAGTTCAACAGGAGAAGCAGGTTTATTTTATGGTTGCCAATCCCTGGAACAATTGCTGGAAGATGCCAGGGCAAGGTATAAGATCAATGCCATTGTATTTGAATTCGAAGACAAGCTTCGTTATCAACGACAACCGCTGGTAGGTGCTCCTCAATCCATCAGTTTGGAGGAAATGGCTTCGTTAACCCAATATGCCCGGGAAAGACACATTGAAATTACGCCACTGGTTCAGGGGCTGGGGCATGCCACTTTTATTTTGAAACATGAGGAATATGCGGGACTACGCGAATTGTCCTGGAGCCCTTGGGCATTTTGTCCTTTGAATGAAGGCACGTACCAGGTATTGTTCGATTTATACCGGGATGCGATCAAAGCCACACCAGGTTCGAAATACCTTCATATCGGGGGAGATGAGATCGGCAATATCGGCTTATGTCCGCGTTGCAAACCCACGGCGGATAAGGAAGGACTGATCAGTCTGAATCTTTACTGGCTGAAAAGAGTTTGCGAATTTGCAAAAGAAAACAATCGTATTCCCATATTCTGGGACGATATGCCCTTGCAATATGCCGGTCTTTATAAAAGTACCTGGAGTGATGAAGTGAGTTCCGATGAAGCAGCCAGGGCCTGGAAGCAGGGTGTTCCAAAACTCGACAGCCTGCTTACGGATTTTCCCAAAAACTGCGTTTATATGCGCTGGAATTATTCTATGGCCAATCAACCCGGAAATATTCGCGCGCTCGACTGGTATGAAAGCCATGGGTTAAAAGTCATGATCGCCACTGCTACAAATGCCGAGGGAGGAATGCTGTTTCAACCGGAAGAACGGGATAAGGGGATGGCATCATCTGGTGTTATAACTATCAAAAACTTCATCCAGCTTGCCTCAGAAAAAAAAATCCAGGGAATGCTTTGCACAGCCTGGGATGATAAGTCACCCCATATCGAAAATTACTGGCGTGGATTTATCGCGGCTGCTGAATATAGCTGGTCTCCCAATGGCCGTTCGCTGCAGGAATATGACGTGGCCTGGTTGCAAAGGGAGTTCGGGATATCGATGCCGGATTATTTAAGCTTCAATGAGCAATTGCGAAAGGGCTCCGTTTTATGGTATGAGGCTCTTTTTAAAAAGGGTAATCTCCTGGATGACGATAATGCCTTGCAGAGTATGAAGCGGGTGGAACATTGGTTACCTCCGCTCGCAGGCCAGGAAAATATACCGTTTGATTATACTTCCAAATTGATTGGGCTGCCTGATTTGAAATCGCCAGGTTCCTGGAGCCAAATGTATAAGGACCGCCTGGACAAGTCCGCTGCCGAAATAAATAATTATCCTGCTTTGACAGGAAAGCTAAAGGACTTATATAATAATTCCAGAAGAAATAAATACTACTGGAGTCTTTCTCTGGCATTATACAATTTTCAGATCGCCACTCCCCGTTTGCTTCTTGCACTTAAACAAAGCGACAGCCCCGATAAGGCGGAGCAGAAAACCGGAATAGATGAAGTGAAGAAAGCCTTAAGGGAATTTCAGCAGGACTGGTCAGCATTGCAATCGGTGTATAGTCAAACCCGTTTTATTTCTTATCCGGACAATTATATTCCCGACAGATATTTCCATTTGGCCAGTCAGCGGGAAGACTTAACCTGGATGATACAGGCCCAGGAATTATACCATGGAATAATAAATAAATGGCTGCAAAACCAATGATTGGATTCTGCAAGCGGGATTAGTTTTCTCATCTTGTTACATTGACCGCCAATCCTTCAACGCTAATGATTAAAAGACAATATAAAATGAAAAGATCAATAACTTATTTTCAGATTGTTTTAACTGTCTTTCTGTTTATTGCCGGAACGGCGACAGCAAACAATATTGTATTGAACGCCGGTTTTGAAGCCTCTCCAAACCTTCCAACAAATTGGACGATCAATGGGCCGGCAGTTGGCATGCAGCCTGTGACCAGTATTGATAACCAGAACAAATATCGTGGCTCATTCGCACTCAAAATGGAAAGCACTAATCCCAATGCTCACGGCAGGGCTGTGCAAACCGTGCAAATTTCTGGTGGGCTTACCTATCTTTTCGGCGCAAGATTTCTAACAAAAAATGTAAACTCCATTGATAAATCTGTAATGATTAAAATTACCTGGTATAAAGGCGCAGAAAATGTTGGCTACAGTTATATCTATGATATTACTGGCGATGCTAATAGCTGGCTTCTGGCGTCAAATAAAATAAAGGCCATTGAAGGAGCAACGACCGCTGAAATTTCTCTCGAATTTAGGTGGGGCACAGGAACAGTTTGGTGGGATGATATTTCCATGGAAACCTGTCCCGATGTGCCTGCGCGCAATGTAAAGGTGGGAACTGTTTATTTTATACCTCCCGGTCCTGCTGTAGAAAATAATATTAGTTTAATGGGCAAGCTGCTTGATGAAGCCGGTACTTCCGGCTGCCAGATCGTATGCCTCCCTGAAGGTTGGACAACTCATAATACCGGGCTTGGTATGAAGAAAATGGAGGTGAACACCTTAGAAGGAAGCGCCTCCATCATGATGTCTCAAAAAGCAAAACAATACGGTATGTATATTGTTTCCGGCTTATACTCCTGGGTGGGCGATACATTAAGTAATGTGGCTGTATTGTACGACCGGCAAGGTAAAATACAAGCTGTTTATAAAAAGGTGCAATTGCCTGATAACGAAGCAGAAGAAGGTGCGGTTCCAGGGAATTCATTTCCAGTGTTTACTACCGATTTCGGTAAAATAGGGATGCTTATTTGTTGGGACTATGCTTTTCCTGAAGTGTCAAGGGCTTTGGCTTTAAATGGCGCAGAAATTTTATTCTGCCCCATTGCGGGTGATATTCGGGGTCCGGATGGTTATAAAATCATTTCGAGAAGCCGGGCCTTGGATAACGGTGTTTATTTTGTGAACTCCATTTACGATGGACATAGTATGATCATCAATCCTGCAGGAGATATTCTTAAGGAAAGTGGTACACAGGGTACACTCATTACCGCCACCATCGATTTAAATTACAACCCGCCATGGGACTGGATAGGAAATGCCGGACACGGCGTGTGGAAAGGCGTGTGGAGAAAAGATCGTAGATCTGATATCTTTGGAATTCTTGGGAACTACGAGACTTCTCGGGTTTTAAGTGCTGATTCTATCAACGAAAAAACTATTAGATAATAAAATATTGAAAGAATAGGATTAACCATTTACAGAAAGCGGATGCCAGCTGATTTGTGCAAAAAATTCCACTACATGCTGAAAAAATGCCTGTCTTATTTATTATTATAATAAGTGAGTCACCCGAAATTAAGTTAAACCTTCCAACGGAAATTTGACGGATCCGTTTCTGGCGGCGGTCTTAGCTGTGCAGACCTTAATATTTTAATGTGTAAGTCGGACGGAAATATAGCTGAAATGTAGTTTTTTGGGCAGCAAATGCTTATTCATAATTCAATTATTCGCCCCGGTGGTCTGAAGTTTGATCTGGAAATGTTATCATCTCAACCCTCAGGTGGCAATGGAGTGCCAAACACATTTTTCTGGAATCAGTCAAGCCGTCGGGGAAATATGAATTTTACGTTGAAAAGGAAGTTCAATAAATCTGAATAAATATGAATTTGTCGTTAAGCAATCAGGTGGCCATTATAACCGGAGCAAGTTCCGGCATCGGAGCCGGAGTAGCCCGTGCACTGGCAGAGGAAGGGGCAACAGTGGTTATAAATTATCCTTATGCCAAGGGGGAAGACGAGGCACAAAAGGTGTTGAATGATATTTCAGCCAAGGGGGGTAAGGGGATCTTATCGATGGCTGATGTTAGTAAGGACGTTGAAGTGACTAATATGTTTGCAGAAGTAATAAAAAAGCTTGGTACGGTTGATATCCTCGTAAACAATGCCGGGATCCAGAAAGATTCACCGTTTCAGGAAATGACATTGGAGAACTGGAACCTGGTTTTGAATGTAAACCTTACCGGACAGTTTCTTTGTGCAAGAGAAGCTGTAAAAGAATTTCTCAGGCGGGGTATCGTGAAAGAACGGTCATGTGCAGCGGGAAAAATTATTTGTATGAGTTCCGTGCACCAGGTTATTCCCTGGGCTGGCCATGCTAACTATGCGACGTCAAAGGGAGGGATTATGTTATTGATGAAAACACTTGCCCAGGAATTTGCGCCAAAGAAAATCCGCGTCAACAGCATTGCCCCCGGCGCCATTAAAACAAATATCAACCGCAGCGCATGGGAAACTCCAGAGGCGGAAAAAGAATTATTGAAGCTAATTCCTTACGGCCGGGTTGGTGAAACAAGCGACATTGGAAAGGCTGCGGTATGGCTAGCGTCAGACCATAGTGATTATGTAAATGGCGCAACCCTGTTTGTTGATGGCGGGATGACATTATTTCCCGGGTTTACCACTAATGGATAGGCGATCCAAATCGTGCAAATTATATTCACGCAAAGAAGATAGCGGAGTTTATCAATTATCCATATTCCTGCTGCGCGATTTGCATTGGGGTTGATTTAAGGAATGTTATTATTAAATTTGGGTATGCTAAAGGCGCATTGGTTCCCCCTCCTCCTGATTTTTGTGCTGGTCATTCTGGCCACGGTAAAAATCCTGGAGGCGTATCAGGACCGGGACCTATCCGACAAATCTTTTGCGGCATTTCTGGCGGCGGAGCCGGTAGATACCGTTTGGCGCGGCGATAATAAATATCAGATCCCCACCTACTGTGATAGTGGAAAACTGATCTGGTACGGACGGGATCTTATTGCCAATACGGCCTATTACCTGGGACCGGCGGGAACCGTTTTGAAATTCACTAACGGAATGAATTGTCAGAATTGCCATATTGATGGTGGTACGGTTCCGTATGGTAATAATTTTGGTAAGGTTTATGCCACGTATCCCCGGTTCAGCGCAAGAAACAATACCACCCAAACTATTTATGACCGGATCAATGACTGCCTCGAAAGAAGTTTGAACGGAAGACCAATGGATAGTTCTGCGCATGAAATGCGGGCCATGTTTGCTTATTTCAAATGGCTGGCAAAGGATGTGCCGAAAGGCGTTGAACGGGGAGGAACGGGTCTCCTCCGGTTAAAATATTTGGATATTGCAGCGGATACCATGCGGGGGAAAAAAATTTATGCGATAAATTGCCAAAACTGTCATGGTATACAGGGTCAGGGTCAGGCGGATACCGGGGCCATAGGATATATTTATCCGCCTTTATGGGGGGCGCACAGCTATAACGATGGAGCCGGTTTATACCGCATCAGTGCTTTTGCCGGATTCGTGAAGATGAACATGCCCTTCGGAACGGACTATCACCATCCAAAATTGACGGATCAGGAAGCCTGGGATGTGGCAGCTTATGTAAACAGTCAGCCCAGGCCACACCAGGATCAGCGACAGGACTGGAAAAATACAGACCAAAAGCCGGTTGATTTCCCCTTTGGTCCATATGCGGATACTTTTTCAGCGCAACAGCATAAATACGGCCCCTTTGAACCGATCCTGGAAGCCAGGAAAAAAAACAATAAACGCTTTTAACCGATCAATCTTTAAAATGTAATTATGAAAAAAATGGCACTTAGTCTTTTCTTATTCGTACTGATGGCAAATACAATGAATGCACAAACAACGAATAAGGCATTGGAAAAAAACAGGGCATTTACGGGAGCAAAGGCTACCCTGAAATCCTATCACGCCATTTATCAGTTGGATAACAGCGATCCGAAGATCATAGAAAAGACCATCCGTAATATCAACAATGCGTTAACGGATCCGAGACTTGCCGGGAAAGTACTTATTGAACTGGTGGCATTTAGCGGTGGAACTGACGCCTATGTGAAAGGAGGTAAATACGAAGAGGAGTTAAAGGCGCTTGTTGAAAAAGGAGTGATCGTATCCCAGTGCAGCAATACTCTGAAAGAAAGAAAAATCGGGCGGGACCAGATATACGATTTCATTGCCGTGGTTCCCAGTGGAAATGGAGAATTGATTATCCGGCAGGCCGAAGGATGGTCCGTCGTCAAACCATAACCGCCTCAGTCATACCATGAAAAAAACAATCGCGATATTGGTCTTCTTACTCATGACGGGCTCCGCTGTCGTTTTTGCACAGGATCATCATTTCGATCCGCCGTGGAACACTCCGCCCCAGAGCCAGGTGATGTTTACAGTAGCCGGAATTGATAACGTGCCGGATCTGTATGGCGACATCAATGATCCCCAACTGGTCATTTTTTTTGCCGGCAACCAGTTTATGTGCATGGATGATTTAATGACCGGGTTCAAAAAGGAATATCCTGCTTATCAAAGGATATTTGCGGAAACCCTGCCGCCGGGCATACTGGCGAAGCAGATTGAAGGCGGATCACTAACGATCGGCAATATGCGGATAACGCTGCAACCGGATGTATATACGGCCGGTAAAAGCCGGATTGATCAGATGTCCCGCTACTTCACGGATACAACCGTGTATGCCTTTAACAAACTGGCGATCATGGTCTCAAAAGATAATCCCAAAAACATAAGGGAACTAAAAGATCTGGCGAAATCCGGGGTCAGGGTATCTATGCCCAATCCCGACTGGGAGGGTATAGGAAAGCTTATTGAGGAAGCGTATTTGAAAGCAGGAGGCAAGGAACTGAAAAAGGCGATCATGGAAACAAAGGTCAGAGACGGCAGCACTTATTTAACCCGGATTCACCACCGGGAAACTCCCCTGAGGATTTTGTATGCGCAGAGCGATGCAGGTCCGGTCTGGTATTCCGAAGTTTATTACCAGCAAATGATCAGCCATCCTGTTGAGCTTGTTGAAATTCCTGAGAAGGAAAATGCGAAAGCAGTTTATATAGCCGGCCTGATGAAAAATGCACCACATCCGGCAGCTGCAAGGGATTTTATGCATTTCCTGACCAGTGAAACGGCAAGGACCATTTACAAAAAATATGGCTTTACAACAAGGTGAATATAATAACCTTCCAAAGTAATTAAAAAAGAATCCACGATGAATTGTATTGCCCGTTTAATCCCTGTTGTTTGGATTTGTTTTTTGATCTCCTGTAAACATAAGTCCGATATTCCACGTCCGGATCACGTTATAGTCGTGATTGAAGAAAATCATGGTTACGATCAGCTGATCGGGTCGAAGATTGCGCCTTTTCTTAACGAGTTAGCGGATAGCGGGGCTCTGTTTAGGGATGCCCATGGGATTACACATCCCAGCCAGCCCAATTACCTGGCGATATTTTCAGGCAGTCTTCAGGGCATAGACGGTGATGAATGTCTCGAAAAAAAAACCCCCTACACGACACCCAATCTGGGTGCCGCACTGATCAAAAAAGGATTCACTTTTAAAGGATATGCCCAAACTATGCCTTCCATCGGATTCACGGGTTGCAGTTATATGATCAGTGAACTGACCGGCAGCTACCTGTATGCCCGAAAACATGCACCCTGGGTGAACTGGCAGGGGCATAAGAAAAATAATTTCCCGGCTTCACTGAGCCTGCCCATGACCTCATTCCCCCAAAATTATGATGAATTGCCCACCGTGGCTTTTGTAATTCCCGATCAGGATCATGACATGCACAACATCGGCGATCCGGGCGACAGTGCCGCCATTCACCGGGCCGATCAATGGCTGCAGGATAACCTGGGCGCATATGCCGCATGGGCGAAAACACACAACAGCCTGTTGATCGTAACTTTTGATGAAGACGACTTCACTACAGGTAACCACATACCCACTATTTTTTACGGTGCTACGGTAAAACCCGGAATGTATGGAGAAAGGATCAATCACTACAGCTTACTGCATACCCTTGAAGCCATGTACGACCTTGCGGTGGCCGACTCTACCGGCGTTGCGGGCATAAAAGATGTGTGGAAAAAATAAGCCGGGACTTTAAATAAAGGTTCGCCATTCGGTTATCTTTATAGAAAGATTATACCGATGAAGATTCCTATCCTCTTATTCTTCGTTTTTTTGGCTTTCGATGGCGGAGCCCAGCCCTTGCCCCTTGATCCGGCCATCCGGCAAGGCAAACTGGCCAATGGCTTTACGTATTATATCCGGAAGAATACCGAACCGGCCAGACGCGTTCAGCTTTACCTGGTGAATAAAGTAGGATCAGTTCTCGAAAAGGAAGACCAGCGCGGACTGGCACATTTCATGGAACACATGAGCTTCAACGGAACTAAACATTTTCCGAAAAATGATCTGGTACATTACCTTCAGAAATCGGGTGTCCGTTTCGGAGCCGATCTAAATGCCTATACCAGTTTTGATGAAACCGTTTACCAGTTGCCGATTCCCACGGATGATCCCGTATTAATGAAGAATGGTTTGCAAATTATGCGCGACTGGGCAGGGAATGCCACGCTGGACACCGGCGAAATCAACAGTGAAAGGGGTGTGGTGCTGGAAGAAAAAAGGCTTGGCAAAGGTGCACAGGAACGGATGCGGCTGAAAACTTTTCCAGTGATCCTGAACCATTCCCGTTATTCGGACCGTATACCGATCGGGGTGGACGAGGTGCTGCATAATTTTAAAAGACCTACCATTCTCGATTTTTATAAAACCTGGTACCGGCCCGACCTGCAGGCGCTGATCGTAGTAGGGGATATTAATGTGGACAGCATGGAAATGCGCATCAAAAAGCTTTTTGGTGATCTGAAAAACCCGCCGAATGAAAAGCCGCGCATAAAATATACGATTCCGCTCAACAATAAAAACCAGTTCGTTGCGGTCACCGATAAGGAATTCCCGTATACCGTGATTGATCAGCTTGTCAACCGCGAACTGTTTAATCAAATGCTGGCGGCCAGGATAGCGGAATTATCACAGAAACCCAATCCCCCTTTTATACAGGCGGGTTCGGAGATGGGGAGCTTTCTGGGTGGACTCGATGCTTTTATTGTTTCGGTGGTAGCTAAACCGGGGCTGCTGGAAAAAAGTTTTGAATCCGTCTGGGAGCTTATCCAGCAGTTGAAGCAGTTTGGATTTACCGAAGCCGAACTGGATCGCGCCAAAAGCAGCTACCTCAGTTATTTTGCTTCAGCGGTAAGGGAAAAAGACAAACGCAACTCCCAGGAACTCGTGGAAGAATACACGCGCAACTTTTTAACCGGAGAATCTGCACCGGGCATTGATGTGGAATATAAGCTGGTGGATGCCCATTTAAAAGCAGTGAAATTATCGGATATCAATGCATTGGCGCCGCAGTATATTGCTGACAGTAACCGCGATGTGGTGATCATGGCGCCGCAAAAGGACAGCGCCTCCTTACCTGGCGAAGAAACCGTGAATGGCTGGATCAAAGCAATTGACGACCGTAAACTGAGTCCTTACGAAGATGCCTTTAGAAAGGAATCCCTGCTTTCTTCTTTGCCGCCGGCAGGGAAAGTGACTGATGTAAAAAAACTGAAAGATATTGGTGTTACGGAGATGACGCTGAGCAACGGGATGAAAGTGATCTTGAAACCTACGGATTTTAAAAATGACGAAGTCCGGTTCAATGCATTCAGTCCCGGGGGCAGTTCCTTGTACGCAGATTCAGACTTTGAATCGGCATCCAGCGCGGCCTATATCGTTGAAAATTCAGGGCTCGGTCATTTCAAACCCACGGATTTTCCGAAACTGCTCAGTGGAAAACAATTGAATGTTGAACCCTATATCTCTGACAGATCGGAAGGGCTGCGGGGTGCGAGCACACCGAAGGACCTGGAGACTGCTTTTCAGCTTATCCATTTGTATTTCACATCTCCGCGAAAAGACAGCGTAATATTTAAAAATATTATTGATCAGTCCGCCAATGAGATCGCCGACCGCTACAATGATCCGGCAAATGTTTTTGATGATACGGTGGCCGCGGTGCTGGGAAATTACTCCATCCGCAGAACCGGACCTTCATTGGAAAAACTGCAGCAGATTGATCTTGACAAATCCCTGGCCATATACAAAGAAAGGTTTGCAAATGCCGGCAATTTTACTTTCTTGTTTACGGGCAATTTTACAATTGACAGTATCCGGCCGCTGCTGGAAAAATATCTGGGTTCATTGCCGACTACCGGTCTGCACGAAGAGGCCCGTGACCTGAATATACACATCCCAACCGGGGTAAGAGAGGCCGAGGTAAGAAAAGGTAAGGAGCCGAAAGCCACAGTACGTCTGGTGATCAGCGGAGACTACAAATACAATCCGGAAAACAACATCCAGTTAACGGCGCTCAGTGAAATACTGCAATTCAAGTTGATTGACCGTCTGAGGGAAAAAGAAGGCGGCACGTACAGTCCTTCCGTGCGCGTCACTTACAATAAAAACCCGGCAAACCGGTATGCCTTTACGATTCTGTTTGGCTGTGCCCCCGAAAATGTTGACAAGCTGATTGCTGCCACCAAAGAGGAAATCAACAAACTGAAAACGGCCGGGGCCACTGATCTGGATATCACCAAATTCTCCACCGAAGAACAGCGTCAATATGAATTGCACCTGAAGGAAAATCCATTCTGGCTGAATTGGCTCAGCGCACAGGTTGAAAACGGCGACGATCCCGGAGCTATTTTAAATTATCCCGATCTGATCAAACAGGTCACTCCGGCATCGGTAAAAGCCGCAGCGAATCAGTATTTAAACGAAAATAATTTTATTAAACTGCTGTTGCTGCCGGAGAACAGCCAATGATGGACAGCTCCTCTTTTATTTAATATCAGGAAAAGATTACCTGTGTGATGCCCGCTTCCGGAATAATCATCTTTTCCATACCGGGTTAAGAATTCATTTTAGCTGAGTTGATGATTGGCGTTGGGTAGTGAATCTTTTAGAGATAAAGAAGCAGAAGCAAATACAAATAATTGGAGGTTTATAAAAGAAAATAGACCCAGGAAGAGAATGCTCATGGTATTTTTTGATTAGGTCATGAAGGGGTTGTTTTGTTTGCTGCAACGAGCCTGAACTATTAAAACTAGCCCAGTTGGACAAGTCCGGGAGAATAGCCGCCATAAAGTTTTCCTAAGGATTGGGCGCCGCGCATATAATAATTAAGGAAACCCTGCCGTTATTACTTCAGTGATTATCATAACTGAAGTTTTCTCACGGCCGGTGTGTCTACACTGGCTTTTTTTATTCCTTTGTCCTTCGTTTTGCGTAAGTTTCCTAAAGGAAAAACTGTAAGATTACGTTTCCCGTTTTGGGAAAATTATTCACCCCGCTGGTTCGGTCCCGAGGTTTTTTCATCCCAATCCTTTACATTCGAATTTCAATTGACCCGTTCATGGCTGATTCACCGATGATTACGCTTAACTTTCCCGGCCGCCGGGTACTGGGAAATAATAAGGTTTGCGTATTGGCCGGAGATGTGGGCGGAACAAAAGCCAACCTCGCCATTTTTGAGGCGACTGCCGATCAGATAACGCTCCGGAAAACGTCCACTTATCATTCCGGACAATATGATTCGGTGATTAAGATCATTCAACAGTTTTTCCAGGAAAACCCCGGATACAGGCCGGACCGGATTTCGCTGGGCGTTGCCGGTCCCGTATTTGAGGGGCATGCGGAAATTACCAATCTGCCCTGGGTGATCGACAAGAAAGAAATTACGGCCGCTACAAGCATTCAGCATATATCCCTGATCAACGACCTGGAAGCAACGGCTTATGGTCTTGCCGGTATGACCGAAAAAGATTTTCTTGTCCTGCACCCCGGCGAACCTGGCATCAGGGGGAACATGGCCGTTCTTGCTCCCGGTACCGGGTTGGGCGAAGCGGGTTTATTCTGGGATGGCAAAGTACATCATCCGTTTGCTACAGAAGGGGGCCATTCGGATTTCTCGTGCAGGAACGAAGAGGATATGGAACTTCACAATTTCCTGCTCCAGAAATATAAAGTGGTGAGTTGGGAAAGCGTAATAGCAGGTCCCGCCATTCACGACATATATAATTTTTTGTACCAGATAAAAAAGTGCCCGGTGAGTACCTCTATTACCGACGCCTTTAAGCAGGACGATCCCTCTGCGGTGATCAGTGAGGCGGCGGTGGCGGGAACGGATCTCGTTTGTGTGAAAGCGATGAAACTTTTTGTACTTTATCTGGCCAGGGAATCCTGTAACCTAATCCTGAAAATGAAGGCCACAGGCGGCCTCATCCTCGCCGGCGGCATTCCTCCGAAAATTGTTTCTTTGTTAAAACATCCGGATTTCTATGATAACCTGCTGGACTGCGACCGCATGCAGGATCTGGTAAAAAAGGTGCCCGTAAAACTGCTGCTGAATGATAAGGCTCCCATGATTGGTGCGGGCTGGTATGGGGCATATTTTAATTGGTGACAACGTACAGTGCCCGACTATCCAGTGTCCATGCCAAAGGCTCAATAAAAAAAAATATTACAATGAACACGCGCCGCTCTTTTATCAAACATGCCGGCCTGCTGGCTGGCGGAACCATGGTAACTTCCGCTTTGTTGAAGCCCGTGTTCGGCGCCGGCGCCGGGGGAATGGCTGCCAGCGACCGGATCAATATTGGCGCCATCGGGATCAATGGCATGGGCTGGTCGGATCTCAACGCGGCTTTGAAACAACCGGGTGTGGAGGTAGTGGCTTTGTGCGATATAGACAAAAATGTGCTGGACAAGCGGATGAAGGATCTTTCCAAATTAAATATCAATACGTCCAAAATAAAAACCACAGGAAATTACCAGGACGTGCTGAACAATAAAGATGTGGATGCAGTGATTATCGGTACACCCGACCACTGGCATGCACTCATTATGATGGAAGCTTGTGCCGCAGGTAAAGATGTTTATGTGGAAAAGCCGGTTGGGAATTCCATCGGGGAGTGCCGCGCTATGGTGGCAGCGCAAAAGAAATATAACCGGGTGGTGCAGGGTGGCCAGTGGCAACGCAGCCAGCAGCATTTCCAGGATGCCATTGCTTTTGTACATTCAGGTCAGCTCGGGAATATCCGTACGGTGAAGGTTTGGTGCTATCAGGACTGGATGAAACCAGGTCCCCGGGTTCCCGACTCGGCACCTCCTGCCGGTGTGGACTATAAAACATGGCTTGGGCCTGCTCCGGACCGCAGCTTTAATTATCAGGAAACACCGGATACGCTGACCGCATTGTACGAATTTGATCATTTCAATATGGTCTGGGATCATGCCATGGGTATAGGCAACGGACCTTACGGCAGGGATCACGGTATCGCATTTATCGGGAATAACGCCACGCTCGTTTTGAGCAGAAATGGATGGGAAGTGATTGACGAAAATACCAACAAAAATAAAATAGCGCGACCCCTCGCAAAGCCCGTGGATGATGGTTTGCTCAATCACTGGAAAAATTTTACGGAGGTGGTCCGCTCCCGCAATATGGAAGACCTGCACTGCAACATACAAGCCGGTGCGCTGGTGGCCACGGTGGCTCAGCTCGGGAACATCAGCCTGCGCAGCGGAAAAAGACTGGTATGGTCCGGGGACCGGTTCACCGATGAAACCGTGAATAAAGAATACTTGATGAAAGCTTATCACAATGGATATACGCTGCCGGTAGTTTAAGGTATAATATGGGGAAAAATGTAGAATATTAGCCTCGGGAATTTTAATCAACCTTTAACGGTACTGGCTTGTTTAAACATCGGCATAATAATTGACTCATCCTAAAAAAATGAGAAAATGATTATGAAGAAAAAACCTTTACTATTATTGGGAAGTCTGGCCCTGACGCTCAGTTCCTTGGCCCAGTCCTTTCCGGGTTACCGGACCAGCAATTACACCGGCGTGAACGGTGTTTTTTTTAATCCGGCCAATATTGCTGACAACCGTTTTAAGTGGGATGTAAATGTATTTGCCATCAATGGTTTTGTGGGCAACGACCAGGCAGGACTTCGATTTAAGGACATCACCAAGTCCTTTAATGCAGATTCATTAAAATCTAAATTGTTAACGGGTAAAACAAATGTAAATGCCCTTTCTTATGTAGAGGTGCTGGGTCCCTCTTTTATGATCAGCCTCAGTCCGAAAACATCCATTGCACTCACTACCAGAACCCGGGTTTTTTCAAACGTGAAGGATATTAACGGAGACCTGGCATCATCCGTTATCGGCAATACCAGCTATAACCCCGGATCTTTCAGTTCACCCGCGGGTGTTGTTCATGCCACAGGATGGACGGAGATCGGCGGATCCATCGCGCAGGTATTTACGAATAAAGGAAGTCATAACTTTTTAAAGGGCGGCATCACCGTAAAATACCTTGCCGGTACGGCGGATTCCTACCTGTACACCAATAATTTCGGTGCTACGATAACGCCTGCGCCGGCGGGCCTGACCAACATCGCCGGTACCGTCGGATTCAATACCACCAATGCCAATTTCAGCGATTATAAATTCAATGATTTTTTTAAATTCAATGGTCATGGGGTTGGCGGCGATATCGGTTTTGTATATGAATATCGTCCGAACAATACCGATTATTCCATGTATGTGGATGACCGCTTCGCTAATAAATATAAACTGAAGATCGGTGTTGCCCTGCTGGATGTAGGCCGAATCAAATTTAATAAGAGCGGCAATTCAGCCGGGGAATACAGCGGCAACAACTCAGCAACAGCTTTTGATCTCACCCAGTTTGAGGGGAAATCAGTAAGTGAGTATAAGGCTATTCTCGACGCAAACGCAGGAGCCGGGAAAGCTTTTTCTTCGACGGGCAATAATCAGAACGCGGCTTACAATGTAGATCTTCCCACCACCATCCAGGCCAATATCGACTGGATGCTGGTGAAAGGTTTCGGGTTAAACTTTGCGGGCCAGTTTACAACCAATAAAATGGGCAGTCTGAAATTGTACTATTACAATGCCTATAGTTTTACGCCACGTTGGGAAAACAGGATTTTCAGTGTTGAACTGCCTTTAAGTTATAATGAGTTAACTCAGTTCAATGCCGGTCTCGCTTTTCGCATAGGCCCGTTATTTATCGGTTCTGGAACCGTTTTGTCTGCACTGGTGCACGATTCCAAACAGGCTGACCTACATGTGGGCATTCATTTCGGCATTCCTTACAAGAAAAAAATTAAGCCTGATACGGATAAAGACGGCGTTTATGACGACGTGGATAAATGCCCGCTGGTTGCAGGCCTCAAAAGATATCAGGGATGTCCCATTCCTGACACCGACGGAGATGGCATTAATGATGAGGAAGATTCCTGTGTGAGTGTTGCCGGTTTGCCCAGATACCATGGCTGCCCGATTCCCGATACGGATAGGGATGGGGTTAATGATGAAGAAGATTCCTGCGTGAATGTTCCGGGTTTAGCACAATTCCATGGTTGTCCCGATACCGACGGAGATGGCATTCCCGACCCCCAGGATAAATGTCCCACTGTTGCCGGTGTGATCAAATACCAGGGTTGCCCGATTCCCGATACGGATGGAGACGGTGTGAATGATGATGAAGATCTTTGTCCGAATCAACCGGGTCCCACATCATCCAAAGGATGTCCCGTGGAACAGATAGCCGTTCAGATCACAGCTGATTTTAAGAACATCCTGTTTGATTTTGGTAAGTCAACCATCCGTCCCGAATCTGAAGACATCATCATGCGGGCGGCAAAAACCATGAATGAACAAATTCCCAATTCCAATTTCTACATTGATGGGTATACCGATAATATAGGCAGTGTGGCGAGGAACAGGAAGCTTTCCAAAGCAAGAGCCCAGGCCGTTGCAGATGCTTTGGTTAAAGGCGGAATTGATAAGAGCCGGGTAATTGCCAGAGGGTTTGGAAAAGAGAATCCGAAGTGTGATAACAAAACGGATGAGGGAAGACAGTGTAACCGCCGGGTGGAAGTAGTGATCAGGAATATTGATCAAAAGCAGGAAAAGCAAGGCGTAAAGCTGCAATAGTTCTCCGGTTTAAAAAAACCCAGGGCCCTGTCTATGGAGGACAGGGCCTTTTTTATGCCCCTCTTTTTCCTGCCGTCTATCCTCTCTGGGGACCCGTTGAAAAAGCGGGCCGCAGTATATGATAAGGATTTTATAGTTTGTGCCGCAAAACCTTTTTCTATGCGCCCGCTTAAAATTTACCTCAGCCTCTTTTATTGCTTCTTTCTGACTGCTGTGTTTGCCCAAACGACTGTACTGAATAATCCGCTGCTGGTTCATTCCAATCAACCCATTCCGTTTGATAAAATAAATGCCGGAACCATACGGGATGCCGTTTCCGGTGTTACCCGTTTATCGGATGAACGCATTCATAATATAACTGCTGTTTTTGCGTCTAAACCCGGGAATACCCTGGCAGCTTACGATGAATTGCTATATGATCTGTATGACCTGGCGATCAAACTGGGGCTGATCTCCGAATCTTTTACGAACGACAGCGCCAGGGATGCAGCCAATAACGGCTCCCAGGCGTTGTCCGAATACCAGACCAGGCTCTACCTGAATGAAAAATTGTACCGGACGCTGAAATCCTTCGCAAAAGCTGCTGAGAAAACCATGAAACCCAATGAAACGAAATTCATTGGCGAACAGATCCGGGATTTTGAAAATAACGGCATGAAACTGGACAGTGCGGGCCGGCTGGAATTACAGGCCATCAGCGACAGGATCACGACCGAGGGTTTGCTGTTTGACAAAAACATATCCATGTCCAGTGATAGTGTTGAATATGATGATGCGGAACTGACGGGAGTGCCTGACAATGTAAAGCAGCCCTGGAAAAGTGCTTCGGGTAAATACGTGCTGTATATTAATACACCGAATGAACAAAGTATTCTCCGGTACGCGGATGCAGATGCCACGCGGAAGACGATGTACATAAAGTATAACAACCGGGCCTATCCGCAGAATACCCGGGTGCTGGACAGCCTTTTTTACTATCGTCAGCAGTATGCCGGAAAGCTGGGCTATTCCAGTTATGCCGCTTATTCCCTGGTGGATAAGATGGCCGGGACGCCGGCGAATGTATGGGCATTCGAGAACAACCTCAGTAACAAGCTGGCTCCGAATGTAACCGCGGATTTGAACGAAATCAGGACCGTGAAGCATCAGCTGCATCCGGAACTGCCCGATTCGATATTTGCCTGGGATCAGGCCTATTATAAAAAGAAACTGCTGGATACAAAATATGCACTGAATACGGATGAAGTAAAGGAATATTTTGACATGAACAACACCATTAAAGGGATGTTCGAAGTATACCGGCAATTGCTGGGCGTAACGGTGAAGGAAACCTTCGGCGTACCGACCTGGTATTCCAAGGTGAAGACTTTTGATATGTATAAGGAGGGAAAAAAGATCGGCAGCTTTTACTTCGATCTTTATCCGAGAGAAAACAAATATTCCCATTTCGCCTGTTTTCCCGTCAGCCAGGCCAGATCGTACGGCGGTAAGGAAATCCTGCCTATGGCCGCCCTGCTTTGTAATTTTGCTGAAGCGTCAGCTGGTCGGCCGACCTTGCTCGAACATGGGGATGTAATTATTCTTTTCCATGAGTTCGGGCACCTGGTGGCGCATATGCTGGTCAGATCCGGCATTGCCTCACAGCCCTTTTCCCTCAAACCCGATTTTGTGGAGGCCCCGTCGCAGTTCCTGGAAAACTTTTGCTGGGAATATCCATCCCTGAAAATATTCGCCAGGCATTATAAAACCGGAGCGGTGCTCCCTGAATCTCTTTTCCGGAAGATGAAAGCAGCCGAACATGTGCTGGATGGATTGTATTATATGACGCAGCTGTATTATGGAAAGATAGATTTTACGTTTCACGATAAATACGACAGCATCAGGGGAAGGGATATTTACCAGGTATCCAAAGATCTGCATCCCATGGTGCAATACCCTTTTGTTGACGGAACGCATATGATCGCATCCTTCGGACATCTGAACGGATATGCCGCCAACTATTACGGATATCTCTGGTCCCGCGTTTTTGCCCAGGATCTTTTTTCTGTTTTCCTGAAAAATGGCGTCATGGATCCCAAAACGGGTTTGCGTTACCGCAAATATATACTGGAAGTGGCCGGCAGTGAAGAAGAGATGGATATGCTCCGTCATTTTTTGGGTAGGGAGCCGAATGCGGATGCGTTTATGAAGTCGATTGGATTGTGAAGAAGTTGACGGATGACGGTTGACAGTTGACGGATTTCAGGTGCGAATTCGAGCCTTAAGTCGGTCAACTGTCATCTGTCAACAAATTTATCGCTTCCCAATTGCATACTCAATCCCCCCCAAAATATGCTTTAAATAAAGAGGATCCGCATAAGATTCCTCCGTATGCCCCAGTTCGGTATAAAATGCCCTTCCGCCTTCAAAGGAATGGTACCATGCCATGGGATGGTTCGCGCCATTTTCGCCGCCCTTATAGGAACTTTCATCTATTTTGATCAGCACGGTAACATCCGGATTCAGATATTTAAAATTATACCATTCGTCCTTGCGCACCCAGGTATCCGGCAGGAACGAAGTGGAGGGATGATTTTTGTCCACAACGTTTAATTTGGCTTCCTGCTGACTGGGATGTGATTTAAAATAACCACCGGAAAGCTTGCCATACCATGGCCAGTCGTATTCGCAATCCGTGGCCGCATGTATGCCTACATAACCACCGCCATGATGGATGTATTCCTGTAAAGCTTTTTCCTGATCAGGGCCGAAAACTTTTCCGGTGGTGCTTAAAAAAATGATGGCAGCATATTTTTTCAGGTTTTTCTTATTGAAGGCAAGGGAATCTTCCGTCGTGTTTACGTCAAAGCCATTGGCTTCACCGAGTTTTTTAATGGCCTCAATGCCAACGGGAATGCTGGAATGACGGAATCCGTTGGTTTTGGAGAAGATCAGCACCAAAGGTTTTTTGTCAACCGGGCGGGTTGCAGATAACAGCAGCAGCATGGCAAGGGGCAAAAAGGCAATCGCCAGAATTTTTTTCATATTTTTTTTATAGTTTTTTTATCTTGATGTTACGGTACCAGACATCATATCCATGATCCTGAAGATCAATATGCCCCGATTTAAATGTAGCGAAGGCAGGCATTTTGGCAAATTTACTACCCCTGACCAGCACATCCCATGTGGCATTCCAGAGCATGGTGTTTACGGTATGCTTGCCATTCATATAAAAATCAAGCTTGCCGTGATTCAGTTTTATTTCCACATCGTTCCATTCGCCGGCCCCATGAACGATGGATTCTGAATTGGACGGAATCAGGTCGTAAAGATCACCGGCATGATGTTTATAATTTTTCCCGTCTTCTGCGTCCTTGTTATCCAGCACCTGCATTTCAGGTCCGGTTTCATAGGAGTCTTCATATTTAGGAGATTCATGCACCAGAAAAATAATGCCGCTGTTACCGGCCTTGGAAATCTTCCATTGCATTTTCAGGTCAAAATTTTCAAACTCATCCTGCGTATCAATGTCACCCGCGCCGCTGGCCGGCCTTTTGGAAGCATCCAGGTGTATGGTGCCGTCATCCACGCGCCAGGCGTCTGACATGGTCTTTTTATTATAGGTATGCCAGCCATTCGTACTGTGTCCGTCGAACAGCAGCTGCCAGCCCTCACTTTTCTCTGCAGCGGTTAGCTGGTTGTTGGCTGATTGGGCCTGCGCTGATCCGTCCATCAGCATCAGCGAAACCAAAGCGATACCTATTTGTTTTACCATGCATGGTTTATTTATTTTTTGAGCGAAAGAATATACATCACCATAGTCTTTACATCAGCCGGTGGGATGGCAGGATGCGGCGTCATGGGCACTACGCCCCAGATACCGGATCCTCCGGTAATGATCTTATGCACCAGCCTGTCAACCGTTGTATCGGCAGCATTCGGATATTTGGCGGCCACATCACTGTAAGCCGGTCCAATCGTAGCGCCGGCAGATTCTTTATGCAGCCGGTGGCAGGTGGTACAGTCACTGGCGCCTATCAGTTCGAGTCCTTTCTCAGAAGCAGTGGGGGCCGCCGGCGCAGCGGCAACGGCTTTGGAAGAATCGGCGCCGGAAGACGAGCTTCCGCCAGAATTGCACGCGATTACGGAAACAGAACCGCAGAGTAAAACAAGTATTGCTTTTTTCATGCCTGATTGTATTTTAAAGTGAGGACACAAATTTCGTAAAAAAATACCATATCGCATCAGAACCAGAAAATCCGGGGCAGACGGATCAAACCGGCGGAGCGTGTCCGGATTACTTTATTCCCAGCACGGACCGGTTGAAGGCTTCATCAGAGCCGGTTCCCGCAAAATCATCAAATGCTTTTTCCGTTACCCGGATAATATGATCGCGGATGAAAACAGCGCCTTCTTTTGCACCGTCTTCCGGATGTTTAATGCAGCACTCCCATTCCAGTACGGCCCAGCCTGCGAAATCATACGCGGTCAGTTTACTGAAAATGGATTTAAAATCCACCTGTCCGTCGCCCAGCGAACGGAAACGACCCGCCCGGTCAATCCAGTTTTGATACCCGCCATACACGCCTTGCTTTCCCGTGGGATTGAATTCCGCATCTTTTACATGGAACATACGGATGCGCTCATGGTAGTAATCGATGTAGGTGAGATAGTCGAGTTGCTGAAGTACGAAGTGGGAAGGATCATACAGCAAACAGGCCCGCGGATGGTCGTTCACTTCTTTCAGGAACCGTTCATAGGTCACCCCGTCGTGGAGATCCTCTCCCGGATGAATTTCATAACACAGGTCAACCCCGTTTTCATCGAATACATCCAGGATGGGCTTCCATCTCCTGGCAAGTTCCTTAAAACCGGTATCCACCAGTCCCTCCGGTCTTTGGGGCCACGGATAAAAGGTTTGCCAGAGCAGTGCCCCGCTGAAAGTGCCATGCGCGGTCAGGCCCAGGTTTCTTGAAGCCTTTGCTGCATATTTTAACTGCTGAACGGCCCATGCCTGTCGGGCCACAGGATCATTCCGGTATGCTTCCGGAGCAAAACCATCAAACAGGGCATCGTAGGCGGGATGCACCGCAACCAGTTGGCCCTGGAGGTGGGAGGAGAGTTCGGTTATTTCCACGCCCGCATCCCGGGCAATCCCCTTGATCTCGTCGGCGTAGGTTTTACTCTCGGCCGCTTTTTGCAGGTCAATACAACGTCCGTCCCAGCTGGGGATCTGCACGCCTTTATATCCAAGTGAAGCGGCCCACTGGCAAAGGGATTTCAGATTGTTAAACGGCGCAGCATCGCCCATGAACTGGGCAAGGAAGATGGCCGGACCTTTTATTGTTTTCATTTTTTAGTTTTTGATTTTATGTAGATGGTATATGGTGGATAGTGGATGGGCCTAAAGGTAAAGCCGCGCCTGCGTCCATTTACTATCCACTATATACCATCCACCGATACACTTGCAACTTATCTACTTACAATCGTACCACTTTTCCTTCGACCCCGCCGAAGCCACCACGTGGTCAATGAATTCCATGCCGCGGATGCCATCGTCCACGCCGGGGAAGTCGAGACTTTCCGCTGATGGTTTTGTGCCGTCAATGCGTGCCGACAGGGTTTGCGCAAAGTTGTGATAGATATTTCCAAAGGCTTCGAGATATCCCTCGGGGTGACCGCCGGGAGTTCTGAAATTATGCGTGGCGAATGAGGAGAGAGGTTCTTTATAACCAACCCCTGCCCGGAGGATCTGCGTGGGCTGGTCGAGCCATTTTATGATCAGGGTATTGGGTTCCTGCTGAGCCCATTCCAGCCCGCCCTTCTCCCCATAGAGCCTTATCTTCAGGGAATTCTCTTCGCCCGCGGCAACCTGCGAAGCCATCAGCACACCGGCGGCCCCATTGTCAAATTTCAGCAATACATTTCCGTCGTCATCCAGTGCCCGGCCTTCCACAAAGATGCTGAGGTCTGCGCATAGTCTGGTAATCCTTAATCCGCTGATGTATTCCGCCAAATGCGCGGCATGGGTTCCGATATCACCCATACATCCGCTCTTGCCGGACTTCGTTGGGTCCGTTCTCCAGGCGGCCTGGACATTGCCCTCGCGTTCCGTTTTCCGGCTCAGCCAGCCCTGCGGATATTCCACCCAGATCTTCCTGATCTTTCCCAGCACACCCTGCTGAACCATGGCCTTTGCCTGTTTTACCATCGGATAACCGGAATAGGTATGGGTGAGGCACAAAACCAAGCCCGTTTCTTCCACCTTCTTTTTCAGCTGCCGTGCTTCTTCCAGGGTGAACGTGATGGGTTTTTCAATCACCACATGAAAGCCTTTTTCCAGCGCCAGCATCGCCGGGGCAAAATGCGCGAAATTGGGCGTGACGATCGTGACGAAATCAATTCTTTTGTCCGGCGGCATTTTACTCTCCTTCTCCAGCATCTCTTCATAATTCAGGTACGTGCGTTCGGGGGGAAGGAACAACATCTCGCCGGAAGCCTTCGCCACATCTGGATGAATGCTCAGGGCGCCGCAGGAAAGTTCTATGAGTCCGTCCATATTGGCAGCAATGCGATGGATGGCGCCGATAAAGGCATCTTTTCCTCCGCCCACCATGCCCATTCGTAATTTTCTATTCATATGCTTTGTTTTTAAATCATTTTCAATGCAAGTTTAGAATAATAATGACAAATTCGGGGCAGACAGGGGAATTGTTTGCTTTTTTTTATTTTCTGAAATAAAAAATTACATTTACTGCCTGTACATAGAAATGTATCATTGACGATTTAAATTATAAAACGATTGCCATGCAGAACGTCCCCCACCGCAACCAACTTTTTACCGCCAGCTGTCTGGCCCTTCTGGTCACTTCGCTTTCTTTTGGAATCCGCGCCGGGATCCTCAATGACCTCGGCGTTCAGTATCAGCTCAATGCCTCAGAGCTTGGAACCATTACCGCCACTGCTTTCTGGGGATTTCCCCTGGCCATAATCATCGGTGGTTTTATCGTAGACATCATCGGGATGAAAAAACTGCTGGTCCTGGCCTTCATTCTTCACCTGGCAGGCATCGTCCTCACGATTTTTGCAGGGGGTTACTGGACCTTATTTATTTCCACTTTACTCATCGGCATCGCCAACGGAACGGTGGAGGCAGCCTGCAATCCACTGGTGGCTTCTCTTTTCCCCGATAATAAAACCACCAAGCTAAACCATTTTCACCTGTGGTTCCCGGCGGGTATTGTAATCGGGACCCTGGTTGTTTTCCTCCTGAATAAGATTGGGGTAAGCTGGCAGGTAGAAGTGGCCACCATGCTCATTCCCACCCTGATCTACGGGTACCTTTTTTCCAAACTCAAATTTCCGGTTACGGAACGCGTAGCCGCGGGCGTTTCCAACAAGGAAATGTATAAATCGGTGTTCTCCGGCCTTTTCCTGTTCATGATCATCTGCATGTTCGGAACAGCCATCACGGAATTGTTTACCAACCAATGGATAGATGTTTTATTTAAAACGGTTACGGACAATGCGCTGCTGATCCTCACATTTGTGGCGGGCGTGCAGGTGCTGGGGCGGGCGTTTGCCGCACCGGTTGTTCACCGGCTTTCTCCCCAGGGCGTTCTGCTGGCTTCGGCCATTCTGTCGGCACTG
>CAJDUL010000046.1_pt1 | contig 24492 bp, 22 predicted proteins | sample 7390691 | NCBI WGS metagenome assembly CAJDUL01 (sample SAMEA7055677, study PRJEB34461) | soil metagenome | biome: terrestrial ecosystem; feature: Peninsula; material: soil | place: Antarctica | collected 2016
CCCGGTCTCCGCAATAATTCTTTTTTTTCCGAGTCTTTCGGCAAGTAAAATCTGACCAACTGTATTATTGATCTTATGTGCGCCTGTATGACAAAGATCCTCGCGCTTCAGAAAAATCCGGGTTCCGTATTTTTGGCTTAATCTTTCCGCAGGATATAATGGCGTTGGGCGACCAACATAATCTTTAAGCAATGCATCAAATTCTTTACGAAATCCCGGCTCCTGCGTGATCTCGAGGTAACGGGTCTTGAGTTCCTCCACATTGCGATACAGCATCTCGGGGATGAAAGCGCCTCCAAAGTCGCCATAATAACCCTGGTCAGAGGGTTGCTGATATATTTTTGTTCCGCTCATATTTTAACCTTTAAGCAAAGCGTCTCCACCTTTTAATTTTTACTTTTCAATTTCTTCCAGAAAACCCGCAATCTTATCCATGTCCTTTACGCCGCTGCTCAATTCAAAACGGCTGTTGATATCAATGGAGAAAAGTCTTTTTCCCACCGGCTCCTGACTGAATACCTTTAGCTTTTCTGCATCCCCCGGTTCTATACCACCACTTAAGAAAAACAACTTATCCAGTGTCACCGGTTTCAGCACATCCCAGTTGAATTTCTTACCTGTTCCGCCATATCCTACGCCCATGGTATCGAAAAGGAACATATCGCAGGAATCTTCAAATGGTCTTATGATCCATGATATCGGATCGTCTTCTCCAAGGCGGAAAACCTTGATCACGTTTACATAATTGGCAATCAACTCACACTGAAGCGGATTTTCATCACCATGCAGTTGCACCATATCAAGTCCATATTCATCCACGGTCCGCATCATGTCTTCGTAGGGTGAATTCACAAAAACGCCCACTTTGCCGATCCTCAGTTTCGATTTCCGCAATTCCTGGCCCACAATATGCCGTGCGGCATACCGCGGCGATTTCGGATAGAAAATAAATCCTGCAAAGTCAACGCCCAACTCATCAAGTTTTCTCACCTGATCGAGTTGCGTCATGCCGCAAACTTTTACTCTCATGAAGCTTCCTTTTAAGTTGGTCAACAAAAGAGGCAAAAGCAATCGCCGGATCGGGTTCCTTCATGAACTGCTCTCCGATCAGAAATCCGCTGAACCCCGCAGATTTAAGTGTGCAGAGCGTTTCCACGTCGCGGATCCCGCTTTCTGCAATGAGCATTTTATCAGCTGGCAGATCTTTGGCCAGCGCGATGGACCGGTTGATATCCACGGTAAATGTTTTCAGGTCGCGGTTATTGATCCCCACTACGTCAATGGCATCACCATCGTGGTCCAGTTCCGATTCCTGGTGTATCTCCAGTAAGGTTTCCATTCCCAGATTCTTTGCAAACACCGCCAGCCTTTTGGTTTCGGGAACCGTCAGACAGGCCGCAATCAACAGGATGATGTCTGCACCCATGGCCCGTGCTTCCGTAATCTGGTATTCATCTATCGTGAAATCTTTTCTGAGTATTGGCAAAGTTTGCACACGCGCACGAACTAGGTCTTCCGTAGAACCGCCGAAGGAAGTTGTATCCGTCAGCACGGAAATAGCAGCAGCGCCATACCGCGCATAGGCCGCAGTAACCGATTCCACAGAAGCCGTCGCATGAATGATTCCCCTGGATGGTGATCTTCTTTTGAATTCCGCAATAATGCCGGTTTTGGCCGGATCCGCCAGGAATTTTTTCAGTGAAATCACTTCGCGTTTAAAAAAAGGATTTTTTTCCAGCTCCGCAACAGACATTTCCTGCCTGCGCCGCCGCACCTCTTCCTTTTTATAGGCAATGATCTTTCCCAGTATATTCAATTCCGGCATCTTTCAATTTTAGAATTCGCGTGAACCACTCCCTCGCTACCATTTTCCCTGAAACTACGGCGGTTGAAAAAAGTTTCTGCTGAAGAAGCAAGACATTTTCAAATTTTCAAATCATCAAATTTTCAAATTCCTTCCACATTTGTCCTCACTGCATCCCTATTAATTTCTCCAGGCCAACCAGTGCCCGGCCGCTTTCCAGACTTTCAACCGATGCCTCAAAAGCCTTATTATAGTCTGTGTAAGCCCCTGTGCAATATAGCGCCATTGCCGCATTTGCAAATACCACGGCATTTTGTGCCCAGGATCCTTTTCCCTGTAGAATGTGCAGGAATATCCGTGCTGCTTCTTCCGGCGTGCTCCCGCCCTGTATGTCGGACGGGGAAACCATTCGTTTTCCCAGTTGCTCAGGTGTCATCACCTGTTCCCCTTCGTTGGTTATTACCCGGGCATCCCCGGTCAGCGACAATTCATCATAGCCATCCAGGCTGTGGATGATGGCAAAAGAAGATCCGGTCTGCTGGAGGAGATAGGTATAAATGCGGGCCATTTCCAGGTTATATACGCCTACGAGCTGAAATCTGGGGGAAGCGGGATTGACCATGGGTCCCAGCATATTGAAAAACGTGCGGATGCCCAGGTTTTTACGGATGGATCCCACGGCTTTCAGTGCCGGATGGAAAAGGGGTGCGTGCAGGAAACAGATATTGGTTTCATCCACTTCCCTCTTCAGTTTATCGGTATCGTTGCTAAGCCGGTATCCCAGCTGTTCCATCACATTGGAAGCTCCGCTGATGCTGGTGGCGCCGTAATTGCCGTGTTTGGCCACTTTTTGTCCGGCCCCCGCCACGATGAAGCTGGAAAGGGTTGAAATATTAAAGGTATTCTTGCCATCGCCGCCGGTACCCACGATATCCATCGTGTCATAACCATTCAGATCCACTTTCACCGCCAGTTCCAGCAGCGCATCCCGGAAGCCCTGGAGTTCTTCAATGGTGATACTGCGCATAAGAAACACTGTGACAAAGGCGGTAATCTCAGGTTCGTTATACTGCCCCCCGGATATATTCGTCAGCACATTCCTGGCCTGCTCACGTGTTAAGGTTTTATGTTCGAATAATAATTGCAATATTTTTTTCATAAGCGCATGTATTTAATGAAAAGCGGGGAGTCCATTGTTAAGTGTCAATTTCTTAACCAATTCCGCATCAGCGCTTCTCCCCCTGGTGTAAGAACGCTTTCCGGATGAAACTGCACACCCAGCACATCATACTTCCGGTGTCTGATGGCCATGATGTGTCCGTTCTGGTCTTTTGCCGTAATCTCCAGCTCCTCCGGAAACCCTTCCGGATTGATCACCCAGCTGTGGTATCGCCCCGCCGGAAAAAGGTTCGGTAGTCCGGCAAAAAGATCTGCATTTGGCGCATGATCTTCCGCTTCCCGTGGTAAAATTTCAACCGGTAATGCTACGCCGTGGTACACTGCGGACAGGTTCAGCAGCCGGCCACCGAAAACTTCCCCTATGGCCTGGTGGCCCAAACAAACTCCCAGGATGGATTTACTGGACGCATATTGTCTGATAAGTGGCAGCAAGAGGCCCGCCTCAGCAGGAAGTCCGGGCCCCGGAGATAAAATGATCTTATCATACTGCTCCACTTTGTTCAGCGATATCTGATCGTTGCGGCAAACATCCACCGGTTCACCGATGATTTTTTCAACCAGGTGAACCAGGTTATACGTGAAGGAATCGTAATTGTCGAATACCAGAATTTTCATCTTGATTTAGCTTAAATGTTTGCGGCCAACTCTATGGCGCGTTTCAGGGCTCCGAGCTTATGGTTTACTTCTTCCAGTTCATTTTTTGGTTTGCTGGCCGCCACGATCCCGGCGCCGGCCTGATAGGTTAATCTGTTCCTCCTGCTCAGCAGGCTGCGGATCATGATCGCCTGCGTACAGGTGCCATCAAATCCGATGAAACCGATACATCCGCCATAATAACTTCTGGGCGTCGGTTCATAACCGGCAATCAGCTCCATGGCCCGGATCTTGGGCGCCCCGCTCAGCGTTCCGGCAGGGAATGTTGCCGCGAGCAGACCAAACGGATTGCGGTCTTTACCCAGCTTACCCCTTACTTCACTCACCAGATGGATGACATGGGAATAATACTGCACCTCACGGAAATGGGTAACCGAAACCTCATCACATTTACGGCTCAGGTCGTTTCGGGCAAGATCCACCAGCATAACGTGTTCCGCATTTTCCTTGGCATCTCTGAGCAGAGCCTCCGTCATGGCCTTGTCCACTTCGTCATTACCCGAACGCATACAGGTGCCGGCAATGGGATGCATGATGGCGTTGCCGTCTTTGATCAGCACCTGGGATTCCGGCGAAGAACCCATCAGCCGGTAATTCCCGTAATCAAAATAAAATAAATAAGGACTGGGATTTACATTACGCAGGGCGCGATAAACATTAAATTCATCGCCGGTAAAGGGCAACTGGTAACGACGGCTCAGCACGATCTGGAACACATCCCCGCGCAGGCAGCTTTTAATACCTTTTTCCACCATGTCCATATATTCGCGGTCCGTCAGGTTACTGGTTTCTTCCCCGCTTACGCGAAACGGATAAACAGGCACGTCTTTGGACCGGATCAGGGATTCCACCAGCGGCAATTCGCTTTCCATCCCCGCCACCTGGTTCTCGCAGATATACAGTTCATCCCGGAAATGATTGATCGCGATCACATACTGATATAAGCGGTAACGCATTAACGGGATGATGATTTCTTCTTCTTTTTCAGGAAGATTGATCCTGTCAAAAAAACGGACCGCATCAAAGGTTGTGTAGCCAAACAGGCTTTGCGCCGTTTTTACCGGTTTCTCTGACGCTGTATCCACGTCGAAATGCTGCATGTAGTCCCAGAGCAGATCTGGAACACTACCGGATTCCAGGTCAATTTTTTCGGTGGGGCGTCCCGGATATTTGAACTCCATCTGTTGACGGTTGGAAATTTCCATTCCGCCGATGGCATGGATGCAGATGAAAGAGTAACTGTTCTCCGCAGCATGAAAGTCGGTGCTTTCCAGCAAAACGGTATCACGGAAGCGGTCACGCAGCCGCAGATAGATCCCTACCGGAGTGTAGATGTCCGATAATATTTTCTTAAACGTAGTCCTTAACTGGATCTTTTTCATATTGGCTATACTGGTGAATCAGGCCGGCTCGTTTGATCCGGAACATAAAAAAAGCCCCGGATAAAACCGGGGCCTGATATGTTTTAAACATAGCTATCGCATTACGCGCCCCGATCGGAGTTTGTATGCCACCGCCATGTATTGTTGATCAGTTTCTTTGTCATGCTTTGCAAATATGGGACGTAATTGTCAAATTACCAAATCGTGTTTCAGAACATTCCCTTGGTGGTGGGCAGGTAATTACTCAGCGGATCCCGCTTCACGGCCATTCTCACGGCTTTGGCAAAGGCTTTGAAAATGGCTTCAATTTTATGGTGTTCATTTTCTCCGTGGCATTCAATATTCAGATTACAACGGGCACCATCAGAAAAGGATTTGAAAAAATGAAAGAACATTTCCGTGGGCACGTCACCCACTTTTTCCCTTTGAAAATCCGCATTCCACACGATCCAGTTCCTGCCGCCGAAATCCAGCATCACCCGAGCCTCTGCATCATCCATAGGCAGGGCGAATCCATATCTTTCCATTCCCCTTTTATCTGCCAGCGCTTTGGAAAATGCTTCTCCGAGTGCAATTCCCGTGTCTTCGATGGTATGGTGCTCGTCTACCTGGAGATCCCCGTTCACCCGGATCTTCAGATCCATTTTTCCGTGACGGGCCAGCTGGTCCAGCATGTGGTCGAAAAAATGCAGTCCGGTCTGGATATCAGACTTCCCGCTGCCGTCCGCATTTAATTCAATGTGTATTTTTGTCTCCTGCGTATTGCGGTCGTTCACCACCTGGCGCAGGCCGGATTTGAGGAACAGGTAAATGTCTTCCCATCTGGTGCTTTCTAGTGCGGTTACTTTTTGAAGTTCGGCGAGGGAATCCTTTACTTCTTTGCCCCCGAGACCACCATCCTGTTTAATCCAGATGGCCTGGCAGCCCAGATTTTTCGCCAGCTGCACATCGGTGATGCGATCTCCGATCACAAATGATCCCGGGATATCATAGCCGGGATTGTTCAGATAGCCGGTAAGCATACCGGTTTCCGGTTTGCGGTCCGGAGATTTATCCGCAGGAAAAGATTTGTCGATATGCACCGCGCTGAAATGTATGCCTTCATTTTCCAGAGCCTTCATCACGAATTCCTGCAGGGGCCAGAAGGTATGATCCGGAAAATCAGGTTGGCCAAGGCCATCCTGGTTGGTCACCATGACCAGCTCGTAATCCATTTCTCTGGCAATCCTGCCCATGTATTCAAACATGGCCGGATAAAATTCCAGCTTGCTGAAATCATCCACCTGATAACTCGGGGGTGCTTCTTTGATCAATGTCCCATCCCTGTCAATAAATAAGATTCTTTTCATTTGTTGTGTTATGATGGCTTACGTGGCAATGTGCTGATGTGAAAATGAATTTGAAACGACTGTTGAAACAAAAGAATCAGCACATTTCCATACCAGCACATTTTCACATTATCATTTCCCGGTTTCTCTCAGCTTCTTCACTTCCGAAATTTTAAGCATGATGATTGCCCTGGGCCAAAACGGCAGCAGGTAAGATAGCAACGGCAGCGAAGAAAAAAATAAGCAGCGGTCTTTGGCTACAGATCATTTTATTTTATACGTTATTTTCCAGATGGTTCCTTTCTCATCATCGGTTACATACAATGCGCCATCAGGAGCCTGCGCGAGACCGCAGGGACGGTGAACCGCACTTCCTGAAGCCACCTGTTCGGGTGTTCCTGCAAATCCATTGGCAAAAATTTCCCATTTACCGGAAGGCTTGCCATTGAGGAAGGGTACGAATGCCACAAAAAAACCGGCCTGTGGTTCGGGGGCCCTGTTCCAGGATCCGTGAAATGCGATGAAGGCTCCGTTCTTATACCTTGCCGGGAACTGATCTCCGGTATAAAAAAGCAAATCATTGGGAGCCAGGTGTCCGGGAAAAGCAACCACCGGATTGATCGCTTTTTCACCGCCGGTTTTTTTGCCATCTCCACCATATTCCGGAGCCAGTATTTTCTTTTTCTGAAACTCATCATAATAAATATAAGGCCATCCTGCATCATCCCCTTTATGCAGTTCATACAGGCATTCTGCCGGCAGTTCCGCATTTTGTTTTGCAGTAAATATTTTCGGGAAAATGGAACTCAGCTGATCCCGTCCATGCTGCGTAACGAACAGCGTGTGGGTGGCCGAATTCCAGTCAATGCCCATCGCATTACGTATTCCGGATGCGTAGTGTATCCCGTCGCCGTAAGTCTGGTTTGGCTTGTCCGCCTTAAATTCCCATATGCCACCTGCGGAATCCAATACAGGACAGGGCTTCATTCCCAGTGAACCCGTTTTTCTGTCCTCCACCTGGCAACTGTTGGAGAAGGCTCCGATATTGACAAACAAATTGCCATCGTCATCGAGCGCGATGGATTTTGCTTCGTGTTCATTCCGCGCGATCAGCCCGGTGACGATCTTTTCCGGATTGCCCGGATCACTCACCGTGCCATCGTCATTTAATTTAAACCGGTAAACTTCCTTATCTGAACTGGCATATATATACCCGTTTTTTATGGCCATGCCTGTTCCCTTGAAATCCCCGAACACGGATTGTTCATCCGCCACGCCATCGTTATTTTTATCTTTCAGCAGCACAATGGTTTTCCCGTTCACCATGCCGTCTATTTTTACATATACATCCCCTCCGGGTGCAACCGCAATGTGGCGGGCCTTACCGAGGCCGCTGGCAAAAATGGTTGTGCTGAATCCCTCAGGAACTTTTAAAGTAACATCCGGCGCCGAAATTTCCGGCCTGGATACGGCAAGCGCATCGTTGGAGGCGATTTTACCTGAATCTGCAACCGCAGTTGAATCTGTTCCTGAACCATTGGAGGAAATCCCCGTGCAGGAAGCCGCCATCAAAAAAACCAGGGCGAATAGGTTATTTTTAAAATGTTTCATATGGACCTGCTTTTAAATAGAAATGGTAAAAGTATGCAATTCCGGTTATTTCATCCTTCTTAAAGCCTCCAGCAATTCCTCATTCTCTTCTTTTTTACCAACGGTGATCCGCAGGCAATCTTCACACAGGTGAACCCGGCTTCTGTCCCGGACCACGATCCCGCTGTTTAATAAATGGCCGTACACTTCCTTTGCACGGTTTATTTTCACTAGGAAAAAGTTGGCGTCGCTTGGATATACCTTTTCAACAGCAGGCAGTTGTATGATTTCGGCGGCCAGCTGATCACGCAAAGAAACCAATTCCCTGATCATGTCGTTTACCCGGTCTTTTTGTGCGAGCGCTTTCAACACCAGCTCCTGGGTTGGCTGGGCAATATTATATGGAGGTTTTATGCGGTTCAGTACATCTATAATGGCTTCACTCGCAAAAGCCATACCCACCCGGAGTCCGGCCAGGCCCCAGGCTTTACTGAGCGTTTGCATCACCACCAGGTTGGGATATTCCGTCAGCTCCCGGATAAAACTCTGCTGCCTGGAAAAATTAATGTATGCCTCGTCAATCACCACCAGACCGTCAAAATTATTCAGAATCATTTCAATAAGCTGACGATGGAAGGCATTACCTGTCGGATTATTAGGTGAACAGATCCAGATGATCTTGGTATGCTGGTCAACCAGCGATTCCATTTTTTCCAGGTCGGGCTGAAATTCTTCCGTCAACATCGCCCTTCTCACCTCCACGTCGTTGATGCGGGCGCTCACTTCATACATGCCATAGGTAGGCGGATTGATGATGGTATTGTCCAGGCCCGGATTGCAGAATGCGCGGAACAGCAGATCGATGCATTCATCACTGCCATTGCCGAGGAAAATATTCTTCGCGGGAACGCCCTTAATGCCGCTCAGCATTTCCTTGATCTTTACCTGATGCGGATCCGGATAACGGTTGTACTGTTCGGGAATAGGAGAACCGATACTGTTCTCATTGGCATCGAGGAATATGTTGGCCGTACCGCTGAATTCATCCCTGGCCGAGGCATAAGGCACCAGCTGACGGATATTATCGCGTATCAAAAGATTGATATCAGGCATGAACCTTGTTTTTTATTTGTTTCAGTCTGATCTCCACGGCGGCGGCATGCGCCTGCAAACCCTCTGCCCTGGCCATCTCCATCAGGGTTTCACCGATTCCCGAAAGCCCCTCTGCGGTGATCTGCTGGAAACTGATCTTCTTGATAAAAGAATCCACACTCACCCCGCTGTACGCCCTGGCAAATCCATTGGTCGGCAGGGTATGATTGGTGCCGCTCGCATAATCCCCCGCGGTTTCCGGTGCATAGTGCCCGATGAAAACGGAGCCTGCATTTTTTACCTTTAATGCCAGCTCTTCCGCGTTCCTGCAAGCCAGGATCAGATGTTCCGGTGCATAGGCATTCAACAGATCCAGGGAGGTTTCTGCATCACGGACAACAATCGTTTTACTGTGCTGCAGTGCGCGGCCGGCAATATCTTTCCTTGGGAGCAGTAAAAGCTGCCGGTCCAGGGACTGCATCACCTGCTCCGCCAATTCCCTGCTGACGGTGACCAGGATAACCTGACTATCCGGTCCGCCGTATCATCCGCGTATACCGCCAGTTCGCTGGGACCTGCCGGCAGGTCTATCGCCACCCCTTCCTGTTGAAGCAATTGCTTGGCGCAGGTGACGTACCGGTTACCCGGACCGAAAATTTTATCGACGCGGGAAATCGTTTCCGTTCCATAGGCCATCGCCGCGATGGCCTGAACACCACCTGTTTTAAAGATATTACGCACCCCTGCCACAGCAGCGGCATACAGAATGGCCGGATGCAGCTTTCCGTCTTTGCCCGGCGGTGAACACAATTGAATTTCCCGGCACCCGGCAATCACGGCCGGAACCGCCAGCATCAACACCGTGGAGAATAATGGCGCCGAACCACCGGGAATATACAATCCGACTTTTTCAATGGGAACGGACCTTCTCCAGCAGCGGATACCCGGCATGGTTTCCATCACTTCTTCTTCTACGCGTTGCTTTTCGTGAAAGCGCTCAATATTTTTCCAGGCCATCCGGATAGCCGCTTTTAACGGTTCCGATAAGGATGATTCTGCCATTTCCCATTCAGCCGGTGTTACGGCACGATCAGCAAGAGATACCTGGTCAAATTCCAATGAATATCTATCTACCGCCGCATCGCCCCCGGCTTTCACTTCCCCCATGATTTTTTTCACGCTGGCTTCCAGGGAAAGCGTGTCCTGCAGGGGCCTGGCCAGCAATGGCTGCCATTCCTTTTTATCCGGATATTCGATGATCTGCATGGGAGAAAAATATTTGTTTTTACAAAATCATTTTTTCTATGGGCACCACCAATATGCCCTGCGCACCGGCGGCTTTTAATTTTTCAATGATGTCCCAGAATTCATTTTCATTCACCACACTGTGAACGCTGCTCCATCCCGGTTCTGCCAGGGGAAGCACCGTAGGACTCTTCATTCCGGGTAGTAAGGAAATAATTTCTTTCAAATGGGCATTCGGCGCATTGAGCAGGATATATTTCGTGTGCCGCGCCGTGCGTACGGAGCGGATGCGGAACAACAATTTTTCCAGGATCTCCATGCGTTCCATATCCAGCGCCGGATGACGTATCAAAACCGCTTCACATTGTAAAATCGTTTCTACTTCTTTCAGGCCATTCATAAAAAGTGTTGACCCGCTGCTGACCAGGTCGGCAATGGCATCGGCCAGCCCAATGCCGGGCGCTATTTCCACCGAACCGCTGATCTCATGTATTTCGGCGGTGATTTTTTTCCTGCGGAGAAATTCCGTCAGCAGCACCGGATAGGTGGTCGCTATCTTTTTGTTACGGAGAAATTCCGGTCCGTCATACTGTTCGTTCCTGCCAACAGCCACAGACAAACGGCATTTTCCAAATCCGAGTTTTTCCGTAATGGTCACCTGCTTGTTCTTTTCATAGATCACATTCTCTCCCACGATGCCGATATCCGCCACAGCGTCTTCCACATACTGCGGGATATCATCATCCCGAAGAAAAAAGATTTCCATGGGGAAATTCTCGGCTTCCGTTTTTAGCTTGTTGATTCCGTTCTTGAGATCAATGCCGCAGTCTTTCAGCAGTTTCAGGGAATCTTCATACAGGCGACCCGATTTCTGAACAGCGATCTTTAATTTGCCGGATGACATATAATAGGTTTGACAGGTACTAAAAAAAACAGGGGCTTACCTTTCGATAAGCCCCTGCAATAATATTGTTTACACAAAACATCAGCAGCCTACCGGTTGGGTAAGGTATGATGACGATGTATGTTTACAAAAATGTTCATGATTTGTGAGCCGCAAAAATAATTGCCTCCGGGCAATACACCAAAATTATTCCTATTTAGATCCCTTGGCGTCGGCAAGGAATTTGGCCAGGCCGATATCGGTCAACGGATGCTTGAGCAGTCCCAGTATGGGTTCCAGCGGGGAGGTAACCACATCGGCTCCTGCTTCCGCGCATTGCACAATATGCAGTGAACTCCTGATGGAAGCGGCGAGGATCTCCGTTTCATACCCCTGGATCGCATAAATATTGGCAATCTGTTCAATCAGCTGAACACCGTCCCAGTTGCTGTCGTCAATCCTTCCGATAAACGGAGAAACATATTTGGCACCTGCCTTGGCCGCCAGGATGGCCTGACCTGCTGAAAAGACAAGCGTACAGTTTGTTCTGATGTTGTTGTCCGTAAACCATTTCATGGCTTTCACGCCCTCTTTGATCATCGGCACTTTCACAATGATATTCGGGTTTATTTTCGCCAACTTTTTGCCTTCTGCCACGATACCGTCGAAATCAGTCGATATCACTTCAGCGCTTACATCCCCCTTCACCAGGTCGGATATCGTTTTGTAATGCCGGGTGATGTTTTCTTCCCCGCGGATGCCTTCTTTGGCCATCAGGGAAGGATTCGTCGTTACCCCATCCAGTATTCCGAGATCATTGAGTTCCCTGATCTGGGCCAGGTTTGCGGTATCGATAAAAAATTTCATACAGAATATTTACAGAGATTGATGGATTTAAAAAAAAATGGCAAGTTACTTACATCGCACCGCTACGACCACCTACCCTTGCTGCCTTCCGGCCCTGGGGGATTCAGCAGGAGCTGGTCGTATAAGACTTGCCGGGACAAAGATAATACAATTGGGTTAAGAGCGGAAATTGAATCGTTGATGGTTGATGGTTGACCGTTGACGGACTTTAATTGTGAATTCGCGCCGGAGTTCGGTCATCCGTCAACAGTCAACCTTATTATTTCGCATTCAGTGTATTCAACGAAAAAGTTCCTACCAGCTGGTCAGCGCGTGCGCCCATAGCGCGGTAATAGACCAGGATGAGATAATCATTTTCGGTTTCCAGGTGGTTGCCTTCCGTAAACTGGAAAGAGGCCCTTGCTGCCGGATCGCTTTTATTTATCGTAACATAAGCATAATTATAATATCCCATTTTCAGCAGAGCCGATCCTTCATAAATACCCTTTTGGCTATTGAAATTCAGGCGGGTCGCATCATCGAAAGTATAATTGGTCAGCGCACCGAATAAATACAGATCCTGATCCGGCAATGCGGCGTTGTCGGGCGGGATAAAAGTGAATTTAACGGTCGCATAATCCGTTTGCCAGAAAGGATTGATGCTTTCCGTAGTTTTAATGAAGTACTGGCCGTTATAATCAGTATAAAAATAATACGGTGATCCCGAACGGTCCACATCCGGTTTTACATAAATGGTTGTGGCTGCAGGTTGATAATCTGCCCTGGCCACCCGGTCGCTCTGGTACCGGAAACTTTGCAGGTCGAGCCAGCGCCACTCCTGTCCGCCGGGAAAAACAGGAATATCGTCACTGTTATATTCGAAGCTGGTACCTGAAAAAAAGGAGGGCTTATCAATATATACGGCGTTATCCCAGCGGTGATTCTGCAACACGATCACTTTCATCTGCTGGAAAGGATTGATAAGGGTGAGTGCGCGGCTGTTTACCGTGAACTGTATTTTCTGGTGTGTTTGGGAAATCTGGGGGTTCATGGGCTGGAGAAACTGACCCGAAACAGAAACGGCATTCTCCGCTACCAATAGTCTCCTGGTAAATGCCAGTTTGGACGTGTCGTTATTCAGGAAAACTTTTAACAGATAATTACCTGAACGGGTGATCACGGATCCCTGTTCCGGCAACAAGGCATGATAATGCGTATACCGGGTCAAAGCCACAGAGGAATAATGGTAAGCGGATATGGGGTTTTGTTCAAATCCCCGGATATAATCAAAACTGCTCACCTGGACCGGTGTCCAGTCTGCATTACACAACTGATAGGTATAATAATAACTTTTGTAATTCGCATCCAGGTCATCGAATTCCAGGTCGATCTTTTCCCCTCCGTTGAGTTCGATCACCGGATAGGCAAGCTGGTTACCGTGCAGATACAACTGAACCGTATGAATATTCGGCATATAAACAGAATCCGGTGATTGAGCGGGCAGCACACCGTAAATCCAAAGCAAACAGATCATCAACAGGTACTTCATGGTATTTTACTTCTTGCAATGATAACGCAATTCCCGAAAAAACTTTTCTGGCACCTGCGGGAAGTCTATTTTTGATCTGAAAACGCGTTCTATTTGAATTTATCTTCTTTTATAGCCGGGAGAATTGCTTTTAACCGGCAACATTCCTCATCCCGGTTTATCATCCGGTTTGCCATAGCGGCCACAGCCATCAGCGTGATGGCCATGATCCTGACCATAGCGTTTACCAAGGGTTTTCAGGATGCCATTGCCCAGAAAATGTTTGGTTTCATGGGTCATATCCGAGTGCAGCATTTTGAACCGGAGAAGGTGGATATTGCTGAAGAACAGCCTGTTACTGCCAATGATACCGTGTTGCAGGCCATACGAAGAGACCCTGAAGTATTAATTACCCAGCCCTTTGCAACCAAGTATGCCATCGCAAAGGGGCCCGAGAGTTTCGAGGGTCTGCTGTTAAAAGGTGTCAACAAACAGTATGATTTCCGGAACCTGCAGGGCTTTCTGAAATCAGGCCGCTGGATCAACTTTCCAGATACCACCTATAGCAGTGAAATTGACCTTTCCTCGAATACGGCCGACCAGCTCAACCTGCGCGCCGGTGATCAATTATACATTTATTTCATTCAGCCGGATGGATCCAAACGGGTGCGGCCTATGAAAGTGGCCGGCATCTTCAAAACGGGCGTTGAAGATTACAATCAGATTGCGATGGTGGATATCCGTATGATCCAGCGGCTGAACAACTGGCAACCCAATGAAATAGGCGGATATGAGATCTTTATAAAGGATTATCAGATGGCAGACTCCATCAGCAATCGCTTATTTTTTGCGCTGCCTCCGGGGTGGAACAGTCGTTCCATTCCGGAGATCTACGGGAACATCTTCGACTGGCTGAATCTGCAGGATACCACCGTTGTAATTGTGATCATCATCATGATTCTGGTGGCCATACTGAACCTCATTACCTGCCTGATCATCCTGCTGCTGGAGCGGACCCATATGGTTGGCCTGCTCAAGTCATTGGGGTCCCGTGATCAGACTATTCAGCAAATTTTTGTTTTGCATGGGGCCATTATCACTTTCGGGGGCTTGATACTCGGAAATATACTCGGATTATTGATTTACTGGCTACAGCAACGATACGGGTTCATCACCCTGCCGGAAGATTCCTATTTTATTTCTACCGCAGCAGTTAAGATTACCTGGGAGCAACTGGTTTGGGTAAACCTCGGCACTTTCCTGATCTGTTTTGCGGTATTGCTCATTCCCAGTTTTCTGATCATAAGGAGGATCAGTCCTGTAAGAGCACTGCGTTTTGATTAATCTGTTTGGATCAGGGACAGGATGATGCCCGTGGCCACGGCCGCATTGAGTGATTCCGCGGCACCCTTGCGCGGGATGCGGATGCGGTGGCCGGCCAGGGCCGCCAGTTCATTGCGGATGCCCCTGGATTCATTGCCAATCAGGACCAGGGCTTCCGGTATCCGCAATACGCTTTCCAGATCTTCACCATCCAGCATGGCCGCATACAAGGGGATATCCGTACGGGCTTTTACATATTCCTCCAGATCCCCGTACATCACTTCAACCCGGGCAATGCTTCCCATGCTGGATTGGACCACTTTCGGATTAAAGGCATCGGCGGTACCGGAACTGCAAACGATTCGCTGTACGCCGAACCAGTCTGCCGTACGAATGATGCTGCCCAGGTTTCCCGGATCCTGGATCTCATCGAGCAGGAGGGTAATGGCTTTCCGCTTTTCAGGATCAGGAAACACGGGCTTGCCAAAAACGGAAAGCACCCGGGCGGGTGTGGCCAGGAAGGAAATCCTTTCCAGTTCATGTGTTTCGACCTCAGTGATGTTCCCTAATGGTATCCGGTTTCCATTTTCCAGCAGCCAGTCCTTCGTTGCAAACAGTTCCCGGAGTGAGATATGTGTGCAGGACATCAGCTCCTGAACTATTTTTGGTCCCTCGGCTACAAAAACACCTGCCGCGTCGCGGAATTTTTTGTGGCCCAAACTTTGGATATATTTGACCTGCGATTTTACAAGCATCGGTTCCCCGTTTAAATTCTATGTCATATTGCCGGCAAGTTACAGCTTCACAGATCAGTCCCGCAATCGTTCCGGCGATCCTTTTTTTTGCGCTTTTCTCCTGCCGCGTGCCTGAGGATTTTCAGCAGCATAAACCTTTTGTTTTCAGGACAAATATAAAGGTGGATGGTAAGATGAAGAATGACCAGCGGCAGGATCTTGAGCTCCGGCTGGAAAGCCAGCTGGACGACAGCCTGCAAGCCAAAACCATCACGGCATTTGACTGGCCCTGGCACCGGCACGTCATTTACAAAAAATTATCCCATCCCCCGGTATTTGATTCCCTGAATCTGGGACGTTCCATTGCTTTCATGAACGCCCTGATGAATGCAAACGGGTATTATTCACCGTTGATCCGGGACACCGTTGAATTCAGAACACTGCATAAGGGAAAGTTTTATAAAAAAGGGTTTCTCACGAAAAAAAAACTCAGGGGACAAAGTAAAGAAGAACAACGTGCAACCATCAGTTTCAACATAAAAACCGGCAGGCAACTGATATTCGATTCGGTGGGATACGACCTTAAATCACCGGAGCTTCAGCAGCTGACCATGGATTCCCGGTCCCAGTCCGTACTCAAAAAAGGAACTCCCTATTCCAGACAGTTACTCGTTACGGAGATCGGCCGACTGGTGGATACTTTCCGCAACCATGGATACTACCGCTTTACCAAAGACGACTTGTATGTGGAGCATGATACCGTTTTCGCTGCTTTGATCGATCCTTCGCTGGATCCCCTGGAACAGGCGGAATTGCTGGAAAAACTCCGGCTGAAAAAAGAAAATCCCACCATCAACGTTACGATAAAGCAAAGAACCTCCAGGGATACCAGCCACGTATCAAAATATTATATCGGAAATGTGACCGTTTATCCCGACCTGCCCATCCTGGAGGATACCAGCCTGGTTAAAACGGACACCACCGTAATTCGGAATATTAAATTCATATCCAGAACAAAAAAATTCAAACTCCCTTTTATCGCCGATAATATTTTCTTAAGGCCGGGAAGGTTGTATAAACAGAATAATTATTACCGCACATCCAACCGGCTCAGCCAGTTTTCGGCCTGGCAATACAACAACATTGATTTTCAGAATTCGCCGCAGGCGGATTCCCTGCTGGATATTACGCTTCGCATGTATCCTGCCAAAAAACAAAATCTGACGGTTGACCTGGAAGCCAGCCGCAATACCAACGACATTGTGACCACCACCAATCTGTTTGGCACCGGACTGAATTTCGGCATCCAGAACCGGAACGTTTTCAAACAATCCGTGCAAACCAATACCAACCTGCGCGGAGGCGTGGAACTGGGGTCCAGTTTCATTCAAACCACCCTGGCGAGTCTTTCACATACCATTACCATTCCAAGGATCATTTCCCCCATCCCGCTCGGCCGGGAAGGAAGGTTTCGCGCAGCACAGACCCTGATCAACGTGAATGCATCTTATACTGACCGCCGCGCCTTTTACATTCTGCGGTCCATCAACGGATCCTTCGGCTGGCAGTGGTCAAGATCCCTTCAGCATACGGAGGGGGAAATAAATGTCAGTTCCACAAGAACCTTTCTCTGGAAACCTTTGAATGTGGAATACACGACGGAGAGCCCGACGGACAGTCTGAACAACCTACTCAAGGCCAATCCATCCCTTAAACTGGCTTTCAGGCCGGGCCTGGTAATCGGTCACCAGTTTGCCTATAATTCGGTACGGACGAAAAGAAATATTTCGAATTATTTTCTGGCCGGTCTGGAAGAGAGCGGAGCCTTTCTCGGATTCATCCGGCCACTCGATGAAGGGCCCCTGTTCCGCTACGTAAAAGGGGAACTGGAATTCCGTCACAATATTGACTATGGAAAAAACCAACTTGTTTTCCGCGCCTACGGAGGGGCCGGGTATGCCTACGGCCGCGAAGGTAACGGATATGAACAAACGCTTCCATTCTTCAAGGCCTATTTCGCCGGCGGCCCCAACAGTATGCGCGCCTGGCAGGTAAGACAACTGGGGCTCGGCTCCTCCAAATTCTATAGCGACACGCCATACGCCAACATTGACTTGCGTTTCGGCGATATCAAACTGGAAGGAAATGTGGAATACCGGTTTCTCCTCGGCACACTGTTTGGCCTTAAATTCCGAAGCGCTTTGTTCACAGACATCGGGAACATCTGGAACTGGAAGCCAATTGATACCTCTGCCCTGGCGAAAGGAAGTGATTTTAAACTGAACAGTTTTTATAAGCAATTCGCTATAGGCGCGGGGACCGGATTGCGCGTGGATTTTAATTATTTTCTGATCCGGCTGGACTGGGCGTATAAAATCCGGGATCCTCAACGTATAGCAGATCCCGACCAGTGGTTCTATAAATTATCGCTGGGCAGCGGACAACTCCAGCTCGGCATCAACTATCCATTTTAAGTTTTTCGGCTGCTTCTTCCATGGTCAGCGCATCTTCCAGCAGGTAGGAACCAATCCTCGTTCGGCAGAGTTTGCTGAGATGGGCCCCGCATCCCAGGGCTTCCCCTACGTCGTGCCCCAGACTGCGGATATAGGTACCCGTTGAACACACCACCCTGAAATCAAGAAACGGCAAAGGACCGGATTGCATGTCAAAAGCATAAATGGTCACTTTCCTTTGGTCCAGCACAACGGTCTTGCCCTGCCGGGCCAGGTCATAAGCTCGGTGGCCGTTTTTTTTGATGGCCGAATAGGCAGGCGGAACCTGCATGATCTCCCCGGTGAACCGATTCGCTGTTTCCTGAATGCCTTCATCCGTAATTCCGGAAAAATCCCTGAAATTTTCGGGTTGTGTTTCCAGGTCATAAGAAACCGTGGTAGAACCAAGGGTAAAAGTTCCGGTATATTCCTTTTCCTGGCTCATGTACTCACTGATCTTTTTCGTAAACTTTCCCGTACAAAGAATGAGCAGGCCCGTGGCCAGTGGATCAAGCGTTCCGGCATGTCCCACTTTAGCATGCACCAGGTTCCGGATTTTTTTCACCACATCGGCCGAAGTCCAGTGCAGGGGCTTGTTGATGAGCAGTACCTGCCCGGCTTCAAACGGATTTTCCATAAGCCGCAAATGTAAGCACAAATCAAATCTCGCGACGTGCCTTGATCTGCAGGTATTTATTGACCACGTCGACCGTTAATTTTCCGGGCGCAGTCAGCAAGGCGTGTATGCCATACCGTTGTAACTCTTTTACAATCAGTTTTTTTTCGAGGATGAATTTTTCGGCGATTACTTTTTCATACAACCTTTCGATGTCTGTCGCTTCACCGGAAGCCAGGGCTTCGAGGGTGGTATTTTCAAAAAAAACAACGAGCAGCAGGTGTCTTTTGGATATATTGCGCAGATAAGGAAGCTGTCTGCCCAGGGCGTTCAGGGATTCAAAATTCGTGAACAGAATCAGCAGGCTTCTTCGGGTTATCCGCGTTTTAACGAGGTTATGCAGAAAGGCAAAATCAGATTCCAGAAAACGGGTCTCCAGTTTATACAAGGCATTCAGTATGCTGTTCATCTGAATGGCGCGGTGATTGGCAGGAATGAAATCACTCATCACCAGCGATGCATGTACTGCGTAGTCCAGGAGGGTCATTCCTTCGAAAGGCATTTTCATTACCCTGCCCTTGTCCAGGATGCAATACACCTGCTGGCTTTTTTCATCCGTATAATTATTGATCATCAGCTGTCCGCCCGTTCTTGCCGTGGCCTTCCAGTTGATATTGCGGATATCGTCACCCGCAACGTATTCCCTGATCTGTTCGAACTCCAGGCTGTGCCCGGTTTTTCTCACCTGCTTAAAACCGATATTACCCGGGTCCGTGATGTGTGCCTGAAATTCAAACTGGCGCAGGTGCAAAAAACCGGGAAATACTTTCACCGTTTGTGTTGCCGCCATAGTTTTTCGCCGCACCAGCATGCGTAAAGGGCTTTTCACAAAAGCCCGGATATGACCAAATACATATTCCCCTCTTTCCCTGGGTCGCACGGTATAGGTTAGCACTTTCTCTTCGTCCGGAAGAACGGGCGTACTGATTAAAAAATCCCTGACCTGTAATTGCTCGGGAAGTTCATCAATGAGCTGGAGGGATATCCGATACGGATAATAATTTTTTATGATCAGCTGAACCGGGTTATCATCACCATTACTCAGCCGCTCCGGTATCATTCGCTGAACAGAAATGGTTTGCCTGTATGAAAATAATAACAGCCAGTCCAGCATACACGCTAAACAAAACAACGCCAGTACATATTGCGCAACAACAAACAGGAAAGGCAATCCATAAGAGATAATGAATAAAAAAATAATCACCGCCAGCAGGCGGTAAAAGAGCCTACCCAGAAAAAGGGAGAGATAAAATCGTTTTAATGAGCCCATGATTTATCTTGGAATTTCGATCGACTGAATCACTTCGCGGATAACATCATCCGCCGTGCCGCCTTCCATTTCCCGTTCCGGCGTAAGCACCAGCCGGTGACGCAGTACAGCGGGCGTCACATACAGGATGTCTTCCGGAACCACAAAATCTCTGCCCTGCATGGCAGCTATGGCTTTTGATGCCTGAAGAATACCAATGGAAGCCCGGGGAGATGCGCCCAGGTAAATGGATTTATTCCCGCGGGTAGAACCGACAACCGAAACGATGAAGCGAATCAGCTTTTCCTCCACATGGATAAGGCTCACCTGCCTGCGCAAAGCCGCAATCATTTCTGCGTTCAGTACAGGTTGCACCCGGGCATCGAGTTGATCACCCCTGTTGTTATGATGTTTTATCACCACCTGGTATTCTTCGTCCGCACTGGGATAATCCACTTTAATCTTAAAAAGAAAACGGTCCAGCTGTGCCTCCGGCAAATGATAGGTGCCTTCCTGTTCAATCGGGTTTTGCGTGGCCACTACCAGAAAAGGCTGCTGCATTTTCATCGTTTGACCATCTACGGTAATCTGACGTTCTTCCATCACCTCGAAAAGGGCGGCCTGGGTTTTTGCCGGCGCCCGGTTGATCTCATCGATCAGAACAATATGACTGAATATAGGACCCTGACGGAACTGGAAAAGTAATTCCCGCGGATTAAAAACTGACGTTCCGATAACGTCTCCCGGCATCAGGTCGGGCGTAAACTGGATCCGGGAAAAGCCCACAGAGATGGCGCGGCTGAGTAATTTCGCTGTGAGGGTTTTTGCCACACCGGGCACGCCCTCTATGAGCACGTGGCCGTCTGCCAGGATGCCGGCAATCAGCAACCCGATCATCTGGTCCTGACCAACGATTACTTTTCCGATCTCCGATTTCAATTTATCGAGGGTTTCCCTGAATTCCTGCAAGTCTGTTCTTTCGGGAAATAAATTTTCTTCCATATACTTATTAAGGTTTATTGAATATTTCCATTTGTTGTTGAAGATCCATCAATTCCTGATCCGTGAGCGCACTTTTCATCCGGGCATAATGGATGGAACCGACCAGTCTATTTACGGTGCCGGGATCCATGCCGGTCCGCATGGCAAGCTTCTTTGAAAAATCATCATTCAACTCGGATGTCTGCACATGATAATTCAGCCGGACGTGCTCCAGCAAGGCGGCGATCATTTTAATGGCCAGATTCTGATTATTTTTCTGCTGAAGGTATAAACGGCCGATGGTTTTTACAAAATCCACGGAGGGGTTTCCCAGAGCCGGCCTGCTGATGAGGGCCCGCTGCTTTCTTTTGGATCCCACCGTATACAGCAATAAAAACAAGCCGATAATCAGCCAGAAGGCCCACCTCAGCGACCGGTTGCTAAGCATAAAATGAAGAGCCGAGAAATTCTCCGATTGTTTGTTCCGGAAATAATTGTCCCAAAACAATTCTTTGGTTTCCATAGGCAAATAAGAGAAGGCAATATCATAGTAAGATTTATTCTGCTTGTGCAGTAAAAAGAAATTGGTAAAAGCCATCGGTGCCAGGTGAACGAAAATGGCGCCCCCGTGAATAAAGGCGATCCGGATAAAATCCGGTTTCCCCTGTTGGTTCCAGCCCAGAACCCGGGTATGGGCCGTATCATAAGATTCAAAATACGTATCCAGGCTGTACCCCGGATAAACAAAACCGACCGGATCGGGACGGCCCGGCACATGAAGGCTCAGCTGCAGACTGTCATCATATCCCCGGGAAGAACCCTGCTTTATTTTCAGGTGCAGGGATTTCAACAGATTTTCCCCGAAATACAGCGAAGACAAAAATAACTGATGACCCGATGCCGCAAACCGGATCATGGATTCCAGTTCTTCTTTTTCCGGAAATATTCTTTGTCCGATTATAATATACGTCTTTAGCCGGATATGCCCTTCAGACAGTTCAGCCGTATCGTAATAAAAGGTTTTTGGGGACTGGCTGTTCTCTACGATACTGGCTTTAGGAAAAAGAGCCGGCAGGTTTTCAAAAGCATAAAAAGTGCCATAAGGTATTTTGTCCCTGGAGCGGAGACTGATGAACCGGTTGAGTTTTTTTGGGGGCGTACAGGACATGCAGCCGGCAACGCAAAACATCCAAAACAGAAAAACAATATGGTGATGCGATATTTTCAATCTGGCCAGTTTTTATGAAACGCACTGAATTTCTGCTGTAATACATCGAACTGCTCCCGCGCGGGAGCAAACCCTCCGTAAAAAACATATTCATAGGCGGTGGCCAGCAGGCGGAAATCCCGCGACTGCTGCGGATCCCTGAATGCTTCCACAATCTCCGAATTGGTGGAGGATGATTTAAAGCTGATGCTGTTTTTTTCAAATGCCACGCGGATGAGCCTGATATACATATATCGCACCGCCATCCTGAAATCTCCTTCTTCCGTAAACCGGTTGATGGCTTTATCCAGATCACCCATAGATTCATATTCCGGAAGTGCTGTCGTCCCCGTTTCCCGTTCCTTTTTCCTGTGGCCGTGCATCAAAGGGAAAGAATTTTCCTTCGCCAGCCGATAGATGCCGTAAGCTATTACCAGTAAAAATAAAATAAGCATTGTCCAGCGTGTTATCCGGCTCAGCAGCATTTTCAGGAACCATCCCGGCTGCTCCGGAGGAGCATCTTTTTTCCAGTAATCCGAATCATTGGCATAGGCAAAATCAGGCTCACGCTGGTATTCCTTAACCTTTTGATCCTGCACCTGGCGGAGTTTAAAAGGAAGAACCTGACTGTCGGCGGCCAAATACTGGCTGTCCAAAATAATTTCGTTGTCCGCATCTTTTTGACCGGTTAGTTTTTCGATCTTCAGGGAATCTGTTTTGTTTTGCGAAGTCCGGGAAAATACCGGTGCGCCATGGAAGATCACCAGGGATAAAAATAAAATGAACCGGAATCGCAATTTGAACATGTGAAAGAATTACCGGATCAGGATTTTAAAAGTTCCTTCAGGGCTGATTTCCGGCTCAGCCTGATGGGATATATAATAAAATACCAGATGATAAAACTGAGCGAAGCAATCAAAATAAACAGGCTGAGCCACACCGGCATTCCGGAATAACGCGTTACAAACCCTTCCAGAAATGCAGCTACGATAAACACCGGTACCAGGCCGATCATCAGCTTAACGCCGTCTCTGGCTCCCTGCTTCAGGGAGGCCAGTCTGCTGAATGTTCCCGGAAACAATAAGCTTTTCCCGAGCAGGATGCCGGCAGCGCCGGCCATGATGAAAGAGGAAATCTCCAGGGTTCCATGGATCCAGATCACCAGCACGGATTTCCAGCCGAGTCCCTTTGCAAAAAAATAATACTGAAACGAACCGAGCATAACGCCATTGGAGAATAAAAGCCACACGGTGCCCACGCCCGCGAGAATACCTGAAACAAAAATTAAAAAAGAAACCTGGATATTATGTACGGCGATCCAGAGAAACATGGACAGTGCCCCCTGGCTTTTATACACCCCGAAAGGATCGCCTTTGGCAATATTCTCTTCCGTCATCTCCACATAGCCATCTCCGAGCACTCCGCGAACAAAATGCTGGTCGTGTGCAGCGGAAAATGCGGCCATCAAGGCAAATAACATGAAAATGATAAAAGAATATAATAACTCGTTGTGGTGCTTCCGGATAACGAGAGGCAACTCCGATTTCCAGAACCGGACAATGCGGGAAGATTCTTCCTTTTTATTTTTATAGATCCCCAGATAAATGCCCGCAGCCAGTTTGTTCAGGTATTCGGTCACCTTGCTCTGCGGATAAAAAGTTTTGGCATAACCCAGGTCATTGACCAGTTCCGTAAACCGCATGGCCATTTCATCCGGATCGGTGGTTGGCTCGTACTGATAAGTTTTCCACTTCTCTAAATTCTGTTGTATGAATTGACCTTCCCGCACAAAAAGATTACATTTATTGATAAATATAAAACTAAAACGGCCAGGCTCCGGACTTTGATATTCAGCCGTCCCCATATTCCAGATTGAATGCTGTCCGTAAAATTAGATACCGGGTTCAATATAGAGGTTCATTTCCCCATCAGTCCTTTCCACCGGCGGATGTTCGCCTGGGTGTTGGATACCCTGCTGATGCTCATTTACGGCATCGTTACATCAAAATTAATAACCGCGGCGCCGGGTAATAAAGCAGCAGAAAAGGAATGGCTATGGGTGCTGGCGGGCATCCCCGTTTTGATTTATTATCCCCTCATGGAAATACTCACTAACGGCCAAACAGTTGGAAAAAAGTTATTAAACATAAGGGTAATCAGTCTTGATGGTGGCGAACCATCCTTAAGCCAATATATTATAAGATGGATGTTTAAGGCTTTTGAATGGCCTTTTTTTTTCGGATACACTTATTTCAGTTTACAAAGTATTTCGGGTTATATTCTTATCACGGGCTTTCTG
>CAJDUL010000001.1_pt1 | contig 24276 bp, 17 predicted proteins | sample 7390691 | NCBI WGS metagenome assembly CAJDUL01 (sample SAMEA7055677, study PRJEB34461) | soil metagenome | biome: terrestrial ecosystem; feature: Peninsula; material: soil | place: Antarctica | collected 2016
AACGTTCTTTCCGCTGGCTTCTTCATTCAGGAATTCGGCGAGTTTGAAAAGCAGGGATTTGCTGAGGCTATAGGCAAGCAACGCATGTCCCTGCGCCGGATTTAGGGCCGGTCGGGCTCCGATAAAAACCAGACGGCCGCGGTTTTTATCCATCATGTGTTGAAAAAGTGGGCGGGCCATAAAATAGGCGGTCTCGAAATTCAGTGAAAACTGTTTGTGCAGATCGGCGGCTGAAGTGTCTCTGATCTTTCCGGCGGTAAAACCACCCACCAGCAGCAAGGCTGCGTCGATGGCGCCATACCGGGCAATACATTCCCGGACGAAACTGGCCGCCGCTTCTTCCTCCATCAGGTTAACGACCTGAATATCCAGGCCGTTGAGGGAATCAAAATCCTTTTTATCGGTTGCGCTGGCCACCGTTACGATGATGCGGTATCCCTTGCTCAAAAAGCTTTTGGTGACTGCCATGCCCATATTACCATTGGCACCGGTGATAATGACCGTTTTCATGATGATGCGTTAAATGAAAATAAATATAACAATATTCGGGCTATTATCCCCTGAAAATCAAGGTCTAATAGCGAGGGATGGAGTGGTTAACCAATTTTGGCACGAAATTTTTAAGTATTTGCGTATGAACGGAATGCTAAAAACAGGCGTGAGTGTCTTCGCCAGAATCATGGATTTTGCCTTCTCCGGTTACGGCCTGGTATGTGATGTTGTGTTTTTAAAACTCATGTTTCAGCATGTTGGTTACCGTTATATCAGCTGGCTGCAATTTTGGAAGGGAAGCCGGATGGCGAATGTCGTCAACAACTCCTGGATGCATTTAAGAACGCGCCTGTCGGCCGCGGCAAACCCCGCGGATAGCAGGATGTACGGTCACCGATAATTTAATCAGACTTTAACCGGAGCCACGAGGCGGAATCCATTGCCATGAATATTCACTATTTCGATGTTGCTGTCGTCCCGTAAGTATTTCCGGAGCTTGGCAATATAAACGTCCATGCTCCTGCCGTTAAAATACGTATCACTTCCCCAGATTTTTTTCAGCGCGGCTTCCCTGGGCAACAGATCGTTCAGGTGTTCGGCCAGCATTTTCAGCAATTCATTTTCCTTTGGAGAAAGCGTTTGGGTCTGGCCGTTATGATTCAGTTCACGGAGCTTGGGATTAAAATGATAGGATCCCATATCAAACTCTTTATTTTCTGCTTCTTTGTTGAAGTCGTCATTTCTTTTCAAGATCGCCTTGATCTTCAGCAAAAGCACTTCGCTGTCGAAGGGTTTGGTGATGTAATCATCTGCGCCGAGTTTATAACCCTGGATGATGTCTTCCTTCATAGTTTTAGCACTCAGGAAAAACAGGGGAACGTCGGGATTTACATCCCGGATCTCTTCAGCCAGCGTAAATCCGTCCATATGGGGCATCATCACGTCCAGCAGGCAGAGATCTATATGTTCCCTTTGAAAAGCGGCAAGCCCGAGTCTTCCATCGCGCTCCAGCGTCACCTCAAAATCATTCAGTTCCAGGTAATTCTTGAGAACCATCCCGAGGTTGGGATCATCTTCGCACAATAAGATCCGAGGCTTTTTTCCTTCCATAATGCTGTTTGAATGCAAATAAAATTAAATCATTTTCGGTTAAGGATAATGCGCCGGTAATCTTTTGTTAATAGTGAACCCGGCCGGGATGGCCGGAATGCCATTCAAACTGTATCTTTGCGCGTTATAACCAATCTGATGGATGCAAATTTCAACCCGGATAAACAACATACATTAAACCAGGCAATCAGCATTTCCGGAACCGGACTGCATACCGGGATCAATGTGGACATGACCCTTCGTCCGGCCAATCCGGGATTTGGTTTCCAGTTTCAGCGCATAGACCTGGCAGGGGGACCCCTCATCAAGGCCGATTGCAATCTGGTAACCGATACATCCCGGGGAACCTCCCTCGAAGATAACGGAGCCAAAATCAGCACGGTAGAACATATTCTGGCGGCCCTGGTCGGCATGGGCGTGGACAATTGCCTGGTGGAAGTGAATGGCCCGGAAATTCCCATCATGGATGGTAGTTCCGAACCCTTTGTGGAAATTATTGAAAAAGTGGGACTGGAACAACAGGATGCCGCCAAAGCCTGGTACACCATCGATAACAACATTACTTATTATGACGAGAAGAAAAGGGTGGAAATGACCGCGATGCCTTCCCTGGAATATAAAGTGACCACCCTCATCGACTTTAACAGCCCGGTGTTGGGAACCCAGCATGCGGGTCTGAAATCCATCCAGTATTTCAAGACCGATATTGCGCCCTGCCGCACCTTTTGCTTTTTACACGAGCTGGAAATGCTCCTGGATAATAACCTGATCAAGGGTGGGGACATCAATAACGCCATTGTGATCGTGGATAAAAAGGTTACCCGGGAGGAAATGGAGCGCCTGGCCAAGGCCTTCGGACGGGAAAAAATGGAAATCAAGAACGGGGGCTACCTGAACAACCTGGAGCTCCGGTTTCCCAACGAGCCCGCCCGTCATAAGCTGCTGGACGTGATTGGCGACCTGGCCCTGATCGGGTTTCCGATAAAAGGACATGTGATTGCCAGCCGGCCGGGACATTCCACCAATGTGGAGTTTGCCAAAAAGATCAAACAGTATATCCGGAAAAATAAGCACCTGAAGAACACACCGGTCTACGATCCCAACCAGCAGCCGATCTTCTCCAGCCAGCAAATAGAAAGAACACTTCCCCACCGTTATCCTTTTCTGCTGGTGGACAAGATCATTGAACTAACGGACAAGCATATCGTCGGAATAAAAAACGTCACGTTCAACGAACCCTTTTTCGTGGGCCATTTTCCCGGGAATCCGATCATGCCGGGGGTGCTTCAGGTGGAAGCGCTGGCGCAGACGGGGGGCATACTGGCCATCAACGCCATGGCAGGCGGTGGCCAGTACGATACTTATTTCCTGAAAATTGATAATTGCAAGTTTAAACAGAAAGTGGTTCCCGGAGATACCATGGTAATGAAAATGGAATTGCTGAACCCGATCCGCCGGGGCATAGTGGAAATGCGCGGAACCGTGTATGTAGGCAATAAAGTGGTCACCGAAGCAGACCTGATGGCCCAGCTTGTAAAGCGAAGTTAATTTACCGGAAATGCGGCAAATAAGTTTATTTTTGCGGGGCTGGGTTGTACTCAGCATTTTTTATGAAGGAACCTGCAATGATCAAAGATGAAGTTTCACCAAGGCTGCCGGCCGTCAACCCTTCAACAGAGGAAAGAATGATTCATCCCCATACGTATATTCACCCCAACGCGCGCGTAGCAACCGATGTGAAGATTGATCCCTTCTCCGTAATACACCAGGATGTGGAAGTGGGTGAAGGAACCTGGATCGGTTCCAATGTAACCATCATGGAAGGTGCGCGTATCGGGAAAAATTGCCGGATTTTCCCCGGGGCTGTGATCGCTGCCATACCCCAGGATCTGAAGTTCCAGGGAGAATATTCCAATGTATTCATTGGCGACAATACCACCATCCGCGAATTTGTTACCGTAAACAGGGGCACCAAGGACCGGGAAAAAACGTCCATCGGGGATAATTGCCTGATCCAGGCTTATTGTCACCTGGCACATGACTGCATCGTAGGCAATAATTGTGTCATGAGCAACAACACCCAGGTTGCTGGTCATGTGATCATAGGCGATTATGCCGTTCTCGGTGGCATGTGCGCCATACACCAGTTTGTGAAGATCGGCCGCCATTCCTTTATCCAGGGCGGCTCCCTGGTGGGTAAGGACATTCCACCGTATATCAAAGCCGGCAGGTTGCCGCTGAGTTACTGTGGTGTGAATTCCGTGGGACTAAAAAGAAGGGGATTTACCATCGACAAGATCAACCACATCCTGGACATCTACCGCATTATTTACAATAAGGGGCTCAACACCTCCCAGGCACTTGAATTCCTGGAAGAAGAATTTTCGGCTACGGATGAACGGGATGAAATAGTGACCTTCATCCGGGAAAGCGGAAGGGGTATCATCAAACGCTACAGTAAAAGCAACCTCGATGAGGATTACGCTGACTGATGCCGGTAAACGGTTCAACCGGGAATGGATATTCCGGCACCTGAATTATCAGTTTTCTCCACCCGACACGTACGCCATTACCGGTCCCAATGGTTCCGGAAAATCCACTTTACTTCAATTTGTTGCAGGCGCACTGATGCCCAGCGAAGGAAAGATCTCCTATGTCAATACCCGGGAAATACCCGAAGGGAACATCTATCAATACCTCTCCCTGGCAGCGCCCTATATAGAAACCGTGGAAGAAATGACAGCCAGTGAATTTCTTAAATTCCATCAATCGTTCAAGCCTTTTCTTCCAGGGATCAGTATTCCACAAATACTGGAAACCATTGGTCTGAGCCATGCGGCAGATAAACAGATCCGTTATTATTCTTCCGGAATGAAACAGCGCATCCGCCTCGCACAGGCCTTCTTCTGCGATACGCCCGTATTACTTTTAGACGAACCCACCACCAACCTCGATGCCCCGGGCATCGCCTTATATCATCAGCTGGTCAAAGACTATTGCCAGGAAAGACTGATCCTGATCAGCTCCAATGATCCGCAGGAATATGGATTTTGCAGTAAGGTGATTGAGATGGGGAAAATCAAAAAAGGGTAGATGGTATATGGTATATGGTGGATCGGCTCTTATGTGAGAAGGTGCACAGGAGAAACCATCCACCATATACCTTGCACTTTTTCTCACCGCTGACTCGCAATCAGCAAATTCAGATCCGTGTACTTTAGGTCGAAACGCTGGCTGAGGTGAAAATTGGTGAGCGCGCCTTTGAACATATAAATGCCGCTGCGCAGGTGGATCTTGTGCCAGAGGAGATTTTCGAAACCGCCTTCTTCCGACGCTTCCAGCAGGAGTGGGGTGATCACATTGCTGATGGCCTGCGAGGCTGTTCTGGCAAAACCGGAAGGGATATTCGGAACGCAATAATGGATGACACCGTATTTAATAAAGGTCGGATGCTCGTGGGAAGTGATCTCCGATGTTTCAAAACAGCCGCCGCGGTCGATACTAACGTCAATGATCACACTGCCCGCGCGCATGTTGCTGACCATTTCTTCGGTAACCACTACCGGCGTCCGGCCGGTCTGGGAAGAAAGGGCACCAACGGCCACTTCGCAGCTTTTTAATTGCTTGGAAAGAATGCGCGGTTCTATCACGGAAGTATAGATGCGGAAACCGATGTTGTTCTGGAGCCTCTTGAGGCGCGATACGCTGTTGTCGAATACTTTCACAGAAGCACCCAGCGCCAGCGCGGCACGGGCCGCATATTCGCCAACGATACCGGCTCCCAGGATAATCACCTTGGTGGGCGGAATGCCCGAAATACCCCCGAGTAATACGCCTTTGCCGTGGTTGGCCGAGCTTAAATACTGGGCGGCCACCAGCATCACGGCACCGCCGGCAATCTCACTCATACTCCGCACGATGGGATAACTGCCGCTGTCGTCCTTTAAGTTTTCAAAAGATATGCCGGTAATGCGTTTGGACATCATCTTTTCCAGGAGCTCCGCTTTCAGGGCGGATAAATGAATGGGAGAAATGATCGTCTGGTTCAACTGGAGTAACGACAGATCCTCTTCCACTACAGGGGCGGATTTAATCAGGGTGGGACATTTATACACTTCGGCCTTATCGTATACGATGCGGGCGCCGGCTTCACTGTAATCCTTGTCCCGGTAGTGCGCCGCTTCTCCGGCATCGTGTTCCATCAGTATTTCATGGCCATTGCTGATGAGCACGCTCACCGCTTCCGGCGTAAGACCGATCCGGTTTTCCTGAAAAGCAGTTTCCTTGGGAACGCCTATGCGAAGCATGCTGGATTTCGGTTTTACATCCAGCGTTTCTTCTAATGTTTCATAACTGAAAGAAGTGCTGATAAAGGGTTTCTGTTGCGCCATGTTTGCAGGACTTTTCCATCCGGTTTTTATGTCCGGAAAGGGTAGGGTGAAAATTACAATTTTTTATCCTGAATTCATTCGATTATGGGTCGCTTGTCTCAATTTTCCTCTGGCTGCCGTTAACCGGTTCCATCCGGACCTGCACGGCCCCTGGCGGGAAAATACCCCTTGCTCTTTCCGGCCATTCTACCAAACAAATATCACCCGAATAAAGACAGTCTTCCACCCCCGCCCTGATGGCCTCATCCTCATCTTTAATGCGGTAAAGATCGATGTGGTAAATCGTTCCGCCGGCATAAGCATATTCGTTGATGATGGAGAAGGTGGGACTGCTTACGGCATCCGCTACTTTTTTTACTTTGCAAAGGGCATGGATAAAGGTTGTTTTTCCGGCGCCCAGCTCACCGCTGAAACAGAATATTTTTTTCGCGGGATAAGCCAACCAGAATTCCCGCGCCAGAGACTGAATGGCTGAAAGGTTGAAAATCCGCTCCATCCGGCAAAGATAGAATCCTTCTTCTTCCGGAAATAGATGATCTGCCCGCGGAGAGAATCCGGCTTCTTTCCTAAATAGGCACGCTGCCCGGGATTTTGGTAAATTTGCCACTGGTTTTACGAACAGCATAACTATGGAGACAATAAACTGGAAAGTAGAAGGGATGAGTTGCAGCGCCTGTGCGCAAACGGTTGAAGGATTTTTACAGAAAAAGGGAATGCGGGAGGTGAATGTCAGCCTGACTGCCGGAGAAGTGAGTTTTCAGACTGCAGACGGTTTCCCGGAAAACGAACTCAAAAAAGGTCTTTCCAATCTTGGATATTTTGTACCCGACGGATCATCAAAAAAAAGGCCCGTAAACAGATTCGTGATTTACCTGGCCATCTGCATCCCTTTCACCGTTGTGCTGATGCTGCATATGTTCAGTCACCGTCTGCCCTTCCACTGGCTGGGCAATGCCTGGGTTCAGTTTGCCCTGTGCGTTCCGGTTTATCTCACGGGGATGTATTTTTTCGGAAGAAGCGCCATAGGCAGCCTGGTTCAGCGAAAGCCGAATATGAATGTATTGATCGCCCTGGGGGCAACGGCAGCCTTCGCTTATAGCGTGGCCGGCACTTTGCTGCATCTGGGAGAAACCTATCTTTTTTATGAAACATCCGCAGCCATCATTACCTTGGTCTTCCTGGGAAATTATGTAGAAGAACGATCCCTGCACAGCACACAGAAAGCGCTTCAGCAACTGCTGAAATCGCAGGAACTCAAAGCCAACATGCTGACTTTTGATGATCAGCATCAGGAGATGGTTTTTCCGGTAGACAGCCGGCAGCTGCGCAGCGGTGACCTGATCCTGATTAAAACGGGAGAACAGGTGCCTGCCGATGCGAAGATCCTCTGGGGAGAAGCGCAGGTGGACGAAGCCATTATTACGGGAGAAAGTTTTCCGCTCAGCAAGCAACCGAAAGACCTGCTCATCGGAGGAAGCCTTTTGCTGGAGGGTACCGTCAAAGCCCAGGTCATGCATGCCGCAAAAGATTCGGTTTTATCCAATGTAATCAACCTGGTGAAAAGAGCACAACAGGATAAGCCTGAAATTCAATTGCTGGCCGACCGCATCAGCGCCGTTTTTGTTCCGGTGGTGATCGGCATTGCCATAGTTTGCCTGCTGGTTAATTATCTTTTACTGCATGATCTCACGGCTTCCCTGATGCGTAGCATTGCCGTGCTGGTGATTGCCTGTCCCTGCGCGATGGGACTGGCCACACCGGCAGCCATTGCCGTAGGGCTTGGACGGGCTGCAAGAAACGGGATCCTGTTCCGGAACGCGAACAGCCTCGAATTATTTAAAGATATCCGGCAGGTTGTTTTTGATAAAACAGGCACCCTCACCACCGGATCTTTCAGCATTCGACACTTTGATATACCGGATAAAACCATTTCCGAATCTGATTTCAAACGCATTTTATTTTCACTGGAAAAATATTCCAATCACCCCATTGCAAAATCCATTGCCCGCAACTGGAAAACACAAAGGGAAATCCGCTGGGCGAAACTGGAGGAAATAAAGGGGCTGGGCATCCGCGCTTTGGATGCACAGGGAAATGAATACAAAGCGGGATCCTGGAAGTTTTTTACGGAGCACAAAGGAAATCCGATTGCAGGTCAAAGTGAAAACAGCGTGAACCCGGATGGGGAAAGTAGATTACAGCCTGATGTTGAAACCGGAACCGGTTGGCAGGCCGTATCAGAATCTGAGCACAGTGTGTATATCACGAAAAACGGCCAGCTGATCGGCTGGCTGGATATTCAGGATGAAATCCGGCCCGAAGCGGTGGACGTGGTCCATTATTTTAAAGCAAAGAATATCCGGACCATCTTACTGAGCGGCGACCGTTTACAGAAATGCCGCGAAGTGGCGCAGGCGCTGGGCATGGACGAAGTAATTGCAGAACAATCGCCCGTGCAAAAACTGGAACAGATCACCAGGCTTTCTGCTATCGTGCCTACAGCCATGGTGGGTGACGGCATCAATGATGCACCTGCGCTGGCAAAAGCAAGCCTGGGCATTTCCATGAGCGATGCGTCACAAATCGCCCTTCAAACGGCAGACGTGGTGCTGATGAACAGCGGGCTGAAGAAATTGCCCATGTCGCTGCAACTGGGTAAGCTGACATTCTCCACGATACGCCAAAACCTTTTCTGGGCTTTTTTTTACAATATCATTGCGATTCCGGTGGCGGCCATCGGTTTGCTCACTCCGGCAATCGGGGCGCTGGCCATGGCCCTGAGCGATGTGGTATTGCTGATCAATTCTTCCAGGTTATTTGTAAAAAAGCTGCGTTAATTTTAGGATGGATACCATGGCATGAACCGTTCTGCGCGTGAAATATTGAAAGAATACTGGAACTATGATACGTTCCGGCCCATGCAGGAAGATATTGTACAATCGGTATTATCCGGAAAAGATACACTTGCCCTGCTGCCCACCGGCGGTGGCAAATCCATCTGCTTCCAGGTGCCCGCCATGGCAAAAGAAGGAATCTGCCTGGTGGTGAGTCCGCTGATTGCCCTCATGAAAGACCAGGTTCAGCATCTCCGCAGCAAGGGTATCACGGCTTTTGCCATTTTCTCCGGGATGACCCGGAAAGACGTTATTTCAACTTTCAAACTGGCCATCACCGGCAACTGCAAATTCCTGTATGTTTCACCGGAACGTCTGGAAACGGACCTGTTTAAGGAATTTTTACCGGCCATGGATGTAAATCTGATTGCTGTGGATGAGGCGCATTGCATCTCGCAGTGGGGATATGATTTCCGTCCCCCTTATTTGCGTATTGCCGCGCTCCGGGACGAACTTCCGGGCGTGCCGGTGCTGGCGCTGACGGCTTCTGCAACAAAAGAAATACGGGACGACATCTGTCTGCGGTTAAAAATGGTTCAGCCCGTTGTTTTCACACAAACTTTCCTGCGTCCCAACCTTTCTTTCAGCGCATTGAAAACAACGTCCATTTTTAATACGATGACCGGCATTCTTCGCAAACAGGAAGGCAGCGCCATTATTTACTGCCGCAACCGGCGGCGTACAAAGGAAATCAGTGATCTGCTGAATATGCACGGGTTTTCTTCCGATTATTATCATGCGGGTCTCTTGCAGGAACAGCGTAGTGAAAAGCAGGATCGATGGCGGAAGAATGACGTGCGGATCATGGTATGCACGAATGCCTTCGGCATGGGCATTGACAAACCGGATGTGCGGCTGGTACTGCATGCCGACGTGCCGGATTGCCTGGAAAGTTATTACCAGGAGGCGGGTCGTGCCGGACGCGACGGAAAAAAGGCGTTCGCGGTCTTATTGTACAATGATCAGATGCTGGAAGATCTGGAGGGGCTGCATAAAATACAATATCCCCCGCTCGAGTTTATCCGCGAAGTATATCAGGGGGTCTTTAATTATTTACAGGTGCCGCTGGGAACCGTGGGCGTGTATTATCCATTCGACTTCGCCGATTTCCTGAAGCGGTTTTCTTTCGATGCGAAACGGACAAATGCCGCATTGCAGATGCTGGGCCAGGAAGACCTGCTTTCGTTAAATGAAACAGTTTTTAAACCGGCCACCGCATATTTTATTTGTGAGAAGGAAGTTCTTTATGCATTTGAAAATGAAAATCCCGATTTGGAACCGCTGATCAAGGTCATGCTGAGAACCTATTCCGGAATTTACGATCAGCCGGTTTCCATCCGTGAAAAACAGCTGGCGTTTCTCCTGAAATGCCCGCCTGAGCAGGTCCTGCATGGGCTTTATCAGTTGCAGCGCTTTCAGCTGATTGAATACATTCCCCAAAAGGAAGAACCGCAGATCTATTTTAATCAGCCGCGCAGAAAAGCAGCGGACGTACAGATTGATCAGAAAGCCTACCGGTTCCGTAAAGAGCAATTTATAAAACGCGCCAAAGCCATGCTGGGCTATATGGCCATACCCGATTGCCGCAGCTCTTTTATCGCCCGGTATTTCGGAGAAGCATCCCCTGAGGACTGCGGCATTTGCGACCGGTGCCTGCGGAACAAACAACCACGACTCAGCGCCGGTCAGTTTGCGGATATTTATAAAATAGTAGTGGAAAGAACCCGTCAGCGGTCCATTCCTGCCGCTTCCCTCTTTGATCACTTCCCCGAAATCCATTCCGATCAACTGCGCAAAGTGATTGATTTTATGCAGGCGGAAAACAAATTAAGGGTGGATCCGGAAGGATTCGTGAAGAGTGAGGGATAATCTGGTAAAATAACCGGTTTCCTGTTCTCCTGGGAATCGTTAGTTCATTCTGAACGAAGGCTTTTTACCGGATTCATTAATGCAGATTTAATGCTTTGATAGCTGACCGTAAACAGGGCAATTCCAATGGCCAGTAAGCCCGCCAGCGCAAAGATCCACCAGTCCAGGTTGATTCGATAAGCGTAATTGGCTAGCCATCGGTTCATCAACCTAAATAATTCCAGCCAATTCCAGACTCTTCTTCCTCAGCTTCCGTATTTCCACGTCTTCGATAATCGCTTCCGGCGCAAGGATGAGCGAAGTCTTATTTTCGCGCCACCAGGTTTGGTACCGGAGTTCTTTGAATGGAAGTACGCCGATCAGGTATTTGCGTTCGCTTTCGGCATGCCATTCTTCGACCCACTCGAATTTCTCTTTGGGAATATATTGCCAGTCGTCAAAACTGATATAGGCCTTGACGTAAAAATCATCGGCCAGTTCCAGCGGGGCGTGGTGATATAATTTCTTGTATTCATATTTGTACTGGTAGCGGAGTGCGGAGAGATCGCTTAACACGGCGGAAGCGGTTGGGAAACTGCCCGCTCCTTTTCCGTAAAAGAATTGTTTGTCGGCAAATCCGCTTTCGATGACAACGCCATTGTACTCGTTCTTCACAAAGCTGAGGTGGTCGTCCGCTTTTACAAACTGCGGCAACACCAGGGCGGCTACCTTGCCGTTCAGTAACTTTTTGGCCTGGGCAACCAGTTTGATGTCATAGTGTTTTTCCGCGGCAACAGTGGCGTCGCCTGCGTGGATGTTCTGAATGCCGTTGAATACTATGGAAGCCGGATCGGTTACAATACCATAACCATGGGTGAGCAGGAGCGTCCATTTATTTACGGCATCAAATCCTTCCACATCGAGCGACGGATCGCTTTCTGCAAATCCCAGCTGTTGCGCCAGGAGCAGGGCCTGTTTGAACTCGAGTTTCTCTTCAAACATCTTTGTCAGAATGAAATTCGTGGATCCGTTAACGATAGCCCGGATGGAATGCAGCAGGTCATTGTCATAATACTCTTCCAGGTTGCGGATAACCGGTATAGAGGCGCAGGCTGCGGCTTCATACAGTAAGGAATGGCCCGTTTGTTTTTGCAAACGGAGCAATTCCGGTAAATTTTCGGCCAGCATTTTTTTACTGGCGCTCACTACGTCTTTCCCGTTTTTCAGTGCAGTGGAAACGATGTCAAAGGCCGGACCCGTTTCGTTGATAACCTCCACGATCACGTTGATTTCGGGATCATTCAGCAACTGATTCCTGTCCGTGGTGAACAGTTCTTCCGGCGCATTCCTGTTTTTACCCGGATGTTTGATACATACTTTCTTAATGGTTGCTTTCAGGGACGGGGTTTGTAATAAAATCCGGTAAAGACCTTCGCCAACAACACCAAAGCCGAATAGTCCGATCGTTAATTGTTTGTGAGTATCCATGATGTTTATCGATTCAGCAGGTTTGTAATTTTTGGGCATGGACGTTTTCTTAACAACGATCCGGTCCAAACTGTTGCAAAGATCACGGATTAAATCTTCCGGTTCTTCGAGTCCGACAGTTAATCGGATCAGGATGCCATTTACACCTCCGGCTCTTCTTCTTTCTGCCGGGATGGTTTTACGGGTAATTTCCGCGGAATGGCTCAGCGCCGGTCAAAGGGTCCACCGGGATGCTGTGAATGAATCGGCCAATTTCCGGCATAAAAATCCTCCTGTTTACCCGTTTCCGGGATATTTCTTTAAGGTGAATGAATGCGCTGGCAAGAAATACTCCGGAAAATCTTTCTGAAGGCAGGCGTTGGCTTGCCGGTATAAAAAAAGCCCTTCCGAACGGTCAGAAGAGCTATTAATATAGTGAAAGACTAATAAGCTGTTGATCTGAATTATCTGTCCCGGCTTTTAGAACGGGATGGAGTTGGCACCTTGCCCGGATTGTGTTTATGCAAACCGGAGCAGGTTGTCAAGGCTTCATCGGGCCATTACCCTCAGCCTTTCTTGATAAGCGGTATGATAAGAACTTTGTCAAAGATAAAAACCGGATCTGAATCCCGGAAAATTATTTTATCCGGGGAATTATTTTAACGTAAGTCTATAATCCCGAACATTCCGGAACTTTTTTTGTTTAATCTGAAAGCCTTTCTGACGCCGGATATCCGGAACCTTCCGGCGCGCGATTTGTTAGTATCTTTACCGACTCCCATTTATTTATGATTGAACCGAATGATCCGTCTGCCCCGGCAGCAGATGAAATGATTGAAGTGTTTGGCGCCCGGGTGCACAATCTCAAGAACATCGATATTTCCATTCCCAAAAATCAGCTGGTGGTGATCACCGGCATCAGCGGCAGTGGAAAGTCATCCCTGGCTTTTGACACTATTTATGCCGAGGGCCAGCGCCGCTACATGGAGAGTTTTGGTGCCTATGCACGCCAGTTTATCGGGGATATGGAAAGGCCCGATGTGGACAAAATCACCGGGCTGAGTCCGGTCATTTCCATTGAACAGAAAACCACCAACCGCAATCCGCGCAGTACCGTAGGAACGGTCACGGAAGTGTATGATTTCCTCCGGTTGCTCTATGCCCGCACCGGGCAGGCGTTTTCTTACAACACGGGCAAACAAATGGTGAAGTTCAGCGAAGAGGAGATCGTGGAGAATATCTTTCAGAAATTTAAAAATAAAAAAATATCGGTGCTGGCGCCCATTGTGCGCGGGCGGAAAGGACACTACCGGGAATTATTTGAGGACATCCGGAAAAAGGGTTTTGTGAAAGTGAGGGTGGATGGAGAAGTAAGGGATCTGGTGGCCCGGATGCAGGTGGATCGGTATAAGATACATGATATAGAAGTGGTAATAGACCGGCTTGCGGTAACCCCTGATATGCGGACGAGGGTTAGCCAGAGTATCCAGAATGCGCTCCGGATGGGCAAGGACCTGATGTTTCTGCTGATCAACGACAGCAACCAGGTGGTCCAGTATAGTAAGCATCTGATGTGTGAGGATACGGGCATCAGTTATGAAGAACCTTCTCCCAATAGTTTCTCTTTCAATTCCCCTTATGGTGCATGCCCGGTATGTAAAGGGCTGGGTGCGGTATACCGGGTAAGTATGAACGCTATTATTCCGGATGATTCCAAGTCAGTGAATGAAGGCGCCCTTGTTCCGCTGGGCGGGGAACGCGAGGCCTACGTGTTTACCCAGGTTCAGAAACTGGCGAAGAAAAATAAATTCAGTCTGGACGTTCCCGTTAAGGACATGCCCAAAAAGGCATTGAACCTGATCCTCTACGGTACCACGGAATCCGTTCCGGAGAACAGCCTGGATTTTGATGAAAATGATGCAGTGGCGGGAAATCCCGAATATGAAGGACTGGTCCCCATGCTGAAGAGATGGTTCGGGGCTTCCGGAACGGATTCCCTCCGGGAGTGGGTGGAAAAATTCATGGAACTGAAAACCTGCGAATCCTGCGGCGGGGCGCGGTTGAGAAAAGAAAGTCTGTGGTTCCGGGTGGATGGTAAAAACATCGCGGAGCTGAATGAGTTAAACCTGGATACGTTATACAAATGGTTTGATGGCATCGAGAAAAGATTAAACCCCAAACAGAATGCCATTGCCAAGGATGTTTTAAAAGAGATCCGGGAGCGGCTGATGTTCCTGCTGAATGTCGGCCTCACGTACCTGACCCTGAACCGCGGCACCAGAACGCTGAGCGGTGGTGAATCCCAGCGGATCCGGCTGGCGACCCAGATCGGATCGCAATTACAGGGAATAACCTATATACTGGATGAACCGAGCATCGGTTTGCATCAGCGCGACAACCAGCGGCTGATCCTGGCCCTTCAGAATCTCCGGGATATTGGAAACAGCATCCTGGTGGTGGAGCACGACAAGGAAATCATGATGGCCGCCGACTACCTGGTGGATATCGGCCCGAAGGCAGGCCAGCATGGCGGTCGTGTGGTTGCCCAGGGAAAACCAAAGGCCATGCTGAAACTCAATACGCTTACTGCGGATTATTTAAATGGCCATTTACAAATACCGGTTCCGGCAGAACGCCGGAAAGGAAACGGCAAAGTGCTGGAGCTGAAAGGGGCCAGGGGAAATAATTTAAAAAACGTGGACGTCAGCCTGCCACTGGGAAAATTCATTGTGGTAACCGGTGTGAGCGGAAGTGGGAAATCCACCCTGATCAATGAAACCCTTTATCCGGTATTGAGCCATCATGCCTATGGCTCACGGGCCCAACCGCTGGAATATAAAAGCATAAAGGGGCTGGAAAATATTGACAAGGTGATTGAGATTGACCAGTCGCCGATAGGTCGTACCCCGCGGAGCAATCCGGCTACCTATTGCGGGTTCTTTACCGATATCCGTACCCTGTTTGCTTCTGTTCCGGAAGCCAAGATCCGCGGATACAATGCGGGCCGGTTTTCCTTCAATGTAAAAAGCGGCCGCTGTGATGTTTGTGAAGGCGGCGGCATGCGCGTGATTGAAATGAATTTCTTGCCTGATGTGTATGTGCATTGTGAAAAATGCAACGGAAAAAGATACAACCGGGAAACCCTGGAGATCCGCTATAAGGGTAAATCCATCAGCGATGTACTGGATATGACCGTTGATGAGGCCGTGGAATTTTTCCAGAATGTGCATTACCTGTACCGGAAAATCAAGGTACTCCAGGAGGTGGGACTGGGATATATAACCCTTGGACAATCAGCGGTAACGCTCAGCGGCGGAGAAGCCCAGCGGGTGAAACTGGGAACGGAACTTTCGAAACGCGATACAGGTAAAACATTTTACATACTCGACGAACCGACTACGGGATTGCATTTTGAGGACATCGGTCATCTGTTGCTGGTGTTGAATAAGCTGGTTGACCGGGGTAACACCGTGCTGGTGATAGAGCATAATATGGACGTGATCAAAGTGGCGGATCATGTAATTGATCTGGGACCGGAGGGCGGAGATGGAGGAGGCAGGATTCTTTTTGAAGGAACGCCTGAAAAACTCACGGGTATAAAAGAAAGTTTTACCGGAAAATACCTGAAGGCCGAAATGAAAGCCAGGCCGGATCCGGTTTGAAAGATACCGATGAAAATGAAAAAACAAACGGACGGCAATTACTCATCGCCGGCCGTTAAGGATATTGGAGAAACCAAAAAAGGTATAAGGCCAATAAGGGAAGCGGGATTTAATTAATAAAATCTTTGGGTACAAAAATAGGGAACGGATCAGGTCTTACTTAACCTTCGGATATACGGATTTTACCAATTCTCCCGCCGCTTATTGGTTTTGAGTTTAATTTTATCTAACAGTAAGCATTCCGTTTTCCACTTTCTGATCCTCCACAAATACTTCATACAGATAACCGCCCGAATGGATGTTCGGCAGAATACTGGTTTCGTGGTTCTGGATGACGGACTGGGTCACCAGTTTTCCATCCAGATCGAATACATAGAGTGTGTAGCGGTTTCCGGTGATACCATCTACAGTGAATAAAAGTGTTTTAGCATCTGATGCAGTAAAAAGCCTGACTTTATGCTTTTTGCTGTTCAGGTTTTTCGTTACAACAACTGCCGCCGGATAAGCAGGCAATGCGCCCGCAAAAGACAGGGCAATTGAAAAAACAAAAGCCACAGACAGTATGACGGGTAGCCATCTGCCTGAAAACTTAGGGGATAAGGGTTGCTTCATAAGGGTTAAAAAAAATTAAGGGTACGGATCAACAAAAACTATTTAGAATCTCAACAATGGGCATCTTGTTGAATTATCGTAAGAGTGGTCGCTTCCAAGGCGTATTCCCAGTTTAAGACCAAAAGTAAAATAGGCGTCCTTCTGGGTAGCATCTCCTCGTTTATCCCCGGGATGATAATTGCTGCCTGCCGTGTTCTGCAGGGGGCTTTTATTGGCCATGGCCGTTGCAATCTGTGCCGTTCCTGATGGAAGATGGGCAGCGAATAAACTGGGGTCAACAAAGGTCGTGCTGACGTCATCAATGTAATCCGTGAATGTTTTCCGGTGGATCACTTCAAAAGATATATTCACTTTCTCGCTGATAAAATATTTGATGCCGGCGCCCATAGGGATGTTCAATTGGGTGAGGGCATAATTTTTCCGGTTCGGATACTCAGGAAATCCCTGGCCTTCCGTATGAAGCGGCTGAAGATAAACCCAGGTGCCCTGCGAAGTATTGGGATCTATATAAGTGCCCATGGGATTAAAATGAAATACACCGACACCAACCAACGCGTAAGGTCTCAGGCGGCCGGTTACCTCCGTAGGCTGATCTTCAAGGAATACGGTCGGATATATTTCCGCCATAAAAGTGGCTTCGCTGATGTTTGATTTGAAATTGAGGTTCCTGTCCAGACGCGCTTCTTCCAGTCCGCCTTTTGCCTGAACATAGTTATCGTCCCCGTCCACTTTTCCAAAATTGACGGAAAGGCGGAATCCTAAAGCTTCGTTGGGATGTGCGGCCAGGTAAATGCCGTAAGAAAGTTTGGTTGCGTTAATATTATAATCTTTCAAAAAAGGTGTGCCTTTCCCCATGTGGCCGCCGAGGTCCCCGAGAAATACCATCGGGCCAACAGTAAACCCGGCTTCAAAATAATTGCCGGCAGACAGTTGACTGAAAGAAGGTGAATAGAAGGCCAGTATAATGGCCAGTGAGCACAAACACTTCCGTAAATAGGAGTGTAGACCTGTTTTCATGGAATATCGATTTAGTTTTCGGCGGTTTGGATTCGGTTATATATTAAAAGCAAAAAACCGGTAACCCTACAAGAACGGGAATTATTCTTGATATGGTGTAGTCTGGATAAACTATATTATTTGGACAAATTCCAAATAAGGGAATGTTGTTTCATTTTGGATTTATCACCATCTGGATGTGTGGAATGTTGTCCTCGAGGTAGATTTCACTGTCTTTCACGAATCCGAAAATGTTGTAAAAATGCTGGAGATATAACTGAGCGCCAATACGAATAGTGCTGGTTTGAAAGAGTTGCCGAATTTGTTCCATGCTTTCCCACATAAGTTCTTTTCCCAGGCCTTTTCCCCTGACTCCTGGGGAACTTACTACGCGGCCGATCGAAGTTTCCCTATAGGAGATGCCGGCAGGGATCAGCCGGGAGTATGCCAGCAGTTTTCCGTTTTCCATTCCCATGAGGTGCCGGGACTGCAGATCCTTGTTATCGCAGTCCGGGTAAGGACAGTTTTGCTCCACAATAAATACTTCATTGCGCAATTGCAGAATGGCATACAGTTCATGCACGTTGAGGTCATCGAATTTTTTGCAGGTCCAGATCATGGAGGTAATGTGATAATGTACTGATATAAAAATAGGCTAATTTGCTAAAGCTACGGTGGGCAAATCATCAGCACATTATCATATTTTCATATCAGCACATTACCATGCGTCTCCTTTTCATCTTCTTATCCGTTCTTTCGATTTCCCGGCTCGGTGCGCAGGAAATACAAACGGTGGATATATGTATTTACGGGTCCACCTCGGGTGGCGTGATGGCAGCGTATACAGCTGCGAAAATGGGCAAAAAGGTATTGCTGGTAACGCCGGACAAACATCCGGGAGGAATAACATCCGGGGGACTGGGCATGACGGACATTGGTAATAAATCGGCCATTACCGGCGTAGCCCGTGATTTCTACCGCCGCATTGGGGCGCATTATGGAAAGCCGGAACAATGGATTTTTGAGCCCCATGTGGCGGAAGGGCTGTTTCAAAATTATCTCCGGCTCGGCAAAGTAGAAGTCTGGTATGGTCAGGGTTTGCTGACCGTGGTCCGCGATAAACAGAAAATCCAGTCAATCACCACCGGCAGTACAGAAAAGACCGGCGCCGGTCAGCGTGTCGTCAAAGCCGCTGTATTCATTGACTGTAGCTATGAAGGGGATCTCCTGGCGAAAGCCGGCATTTCGTATACCGTTGGCCGTGAGCCAAACAGTTTGTATCACGAAACCTATAACGGCGTTCAGCTGATGGACAAACATCAGTTTCCCGATGGTGTTGATCCGTACATCATTCCGGGAGATTCGGGCAGTGGTTTATTATGGGGTATCAGCCCCGGATTCCTTTCGCCAGACGGAACCGGAGATAAAAAAATCCAGGCGTATAATTTCCGGATTTGTTTAACGGACAGTCCGGAGAACCGGATCAGTATCACCCGGCCCGAAGGATACAATTCCGACTGGTATAGTCTGCTGCTTCGTTATCTGCTGAAGAAAAGTCCGGCCAGGCTGGAAGATGGCGTGCTGAATATTAATCTGATGCCCGGCAGGAAAACAGACATCAACAACAACGGTCCATTTTCCACTGATATGATCGGTATGAACTATGGGTATCCCGAAGGCAGCATGGAAACAAGGAAGGAAATCATCCGGCAACATGAATTATATGTCAGGGGGCTGTTGTATTTTCTGGGCCATGATGAAAGGGTGCCCGCGCAGTTACGGAATGAGATGCTCCGCTGGGGTTATCCGAAGGATGAATATACGGACAATGACCACTGGTCGCCCCAACTATATATTCGCGAAGCCCGGCGGATGATTGGTGAATATGTGATGACCCAGGCGAATTGCACCGGCGCGGAGAAAGTGGCTGATGGAATCGGCATGGCGGCCTATACTATGGATTCGCACAACTGCGAACGGATTGTTGTGCACGGCATGGTAAAAAATGAAGGCGATGTTCAGATCGGTGGTTTTCCACCTTACCCTATATCCTATCGTGCCATCATCCCGAAATCAGGGGAATGCAATAACCTGCTGGTTCCGGTTTGTTTATCGGCGAGCCATATTGCCTATGGCTCCATCCGCATGGAACCGGTATTCATGGTGCTCGGCCAGTCAGCCGCCGTAGCGGCGGTGCTGGCAGTAAATCAACACCTGCCTGTTCAGCAGGTGAAGGTTGGGGATATCCGGAAGATGCTGAAGTTGAAAATTTGAAAATTCGATAATTTGAAAATTGAAATCAGGCAAAGAGTTAAGATTTTGCGTTTCTTTATTTTCAAAATTTCAAATCAGCACATTTTCAAATTAATACTTATACTTCTTCCCCCACAACCCCTTCAAATGTTTCCGCAATTCTTCTTCTCTTGCATTATGACCCGGTTCAAAGAAAGCATTTCCGCTAATCTCCTCCGGAAGATATTCCTGGGGTGAAAAGTTCTGATCATAACTATGGCTGTACTGATAGCCTTTGCCATAATCCATATTCTTCATCATTTTTGTGGGCGCGTTGCGGATGTGCAGGGGCACGGGAAGATCACCTGTCTGTTTAACCATGGAAAGAGCCCCGTCAATAGCGGTATAGGCAGCATTGCTTTTGGCCGAAGAGGCGAGGTATATGGCGCATTGGGAAAGTAGGATGCGGGATTCGGGATATCCGATTTTATTTACGGCATCGAAGGTGGCGTTGGCCAGCAGCAGGGCATTGGGGTTGGCATTGCCGATATCTTCGCTGGCCAGAATCAGCATCCGGCGGGCAATGAACTTCACATCTTCCCCGCCTTCTATCATCCTGGCCAGCCAGTAAACGGCCGCATTGGGATCGCTCCCGCGCATGGATTTGATAAAGGCTGAAATGATATCGTAATGCTGTTCTCCTTTTTTGTCGTATAAGGCGATCCGCTGCTGTGCCGTGTCCATAACCAGCTGGTCCGTAATGACGATCTTTTTACTGCGGCCGGAATCAACAACCAATTCCAGCAGATTAAGCAGTTTGCGGGCATCCCCTCCGGAAATATTGATCAGGGCCTCAGTTTCCCTGAGTTCGATTTGTTTTGCCTGGAAAGCGGGATCGGTGCTGATGGCCGTTTTCATCAGGCGGATGAGGTCTTCTTCATCCAGCGGTCTCAATACATAAACCTGGCACCGGCTCAGCAGGGCGCTGTTTACTTCAAAAGAAGGATTCTCCGTAGTGGCACCGATCAGGGTGACGATCCCTTTTTCCACGGCGCCGAGCAGCGCGTCCTGTTGTCCTTTATTGAACCGGTGGATTTCATCTATGAAGAGAATCACTTTTTCTTTTTGTTTCGCTTCCTCAATCACCTCCCTGACCTCCTTGACACCGGAAGAAATGGCACTCAGGGTATAAAAGGGAACCTGCAGGGTTTGGGCAATGATGTGGGCGATGGTGGTTTTCCCCGTGCCGGGAGGGCCCCACAGGATCATGGAAGGGACCTTGCCCTGTTCTATGGCATTCCGGAGTATGCTGCCCTTGCCGGTTAGGTGCTGCTGGCCAACCAGCTGGTCGAGGGAATCGGGCCGGAGCCTTTCTGCAAGTGGGGGCTGAACGCTAGCCATAGAAAAAAGTTTACCTTTAAACCACAACAAGTTAGCCCTTTTAAGGTTTTATATACAGGAGATGAAAACATGAGAATCCAACTTCTTTTTTTAAAGCCTTTATTGGCCGGGGTGCTGTTCATCTTTTCCTTTTTTTCACCAAGGGCGCAGAAGCTTACGGCCGTTCAAAATTATGGCATCAACCGGCCGGGTGTGGTGATGATCAGGACCGTTTTTTCGGCGGATGTTTATGTCAATAACATGCGCATGGATTCCCGCAATCTCAACCATTTGCTCGATTCCCTGCAAAGGATAGACAGCAGCGGGACCATATTTACGCCGGAACAGAAGCTGGATATTGTGCTGACTGAAATCAGTCGCAATCCCAACCGCTTTTTTAAGTCATCCCTTGATTATATCAAGCAACCCGAAGAAATCACATCCAGCGGAACGGGTTTTCTGATTACCGGAGATGGCTATGTGGCAACCAACTGCCACCTGATAGACCGCGATAAAACATTTATCCGCCGCCAGTTTATTCTGTCGGCGTTTCAACAAATCACCGAAGCAAATATCTCCGCTTTTGAAAGCGCCTGGGCAACCAAGTTCTCCGAGCAGCAAAAAACAGTCCTGTACAACACCTATGCTTCCATATATGCCCGGCTGTTCTCCATGGCCCTGTATGATCTGAAGAAAGATATATTCATAGAATACAGTGCGGATTCAACCAATGGCTCGGCAGCTACGGTAAAGAAAATAGCCCATGTTGTTGTAAAGGGACAGCCTATGCCGGGGAAAGATATTGCCATCCTAAAAATAGATGGCGACAGTTCCCTGCCAACCTTAAAAATTGCCAGGGATGAGCTGCCCAAGGTGGGGGAACAATTGTTTGTTTATGGATTCCCGGGCCCCGTAACCAATAATAACTATGTGGCCTCGGAATCCGCCATTGAACCCACGCTCACTACCGGTATTGTGAGTGCGCTTAAAAAATCTGTGGAAGGATGGCCCCTGATCCAGATGGATGCCAATATCAACCGCGGAAGCAGCGGGGGGCCTGTTTGTAATGAGAAGGGGGAAGTAGTCGGACTGACCACTTTCGGAAGCATTGAAAACAGCGGCGGCCTGGCGGCAGGATTAAATTTTGCGATCCCGGTTTCCATCCTGGAAGAATACCTGGACAGTGCAGAGGTGGTTGCCCATCCCAGCGAAGTTTCTAACATATTTGCAGACGGCGTCATTTTCTATGACCAGGAATATTACAAGGATGCCCTGCGAAAATTCAAGCGGGTTAGGGAGATCAATCACAAATTCCCCGGATTAACCAGTTACATACTTGACGCGCAAAAGCGTCTTCATCTGAATGATGAACGTAAGGCTTCCATGGTCCGTTACGATCTTTTGATACTGGGCCTGCTGATCATCATCTGCCTGATTCTATTCAGGTTCCTGAAAAAGAGGAAGCTGGTGTGAACTTTTTTTAATTCAGTTTCGCAAACTCATCGCAAATCGTCTTATAGGTATTCGCGGGGGAGATTTCGTTAACGGGAATTTCTCCGTAATATCCCCTGATAAACTGGGCCGGGTTGCTCCAGGTTGTTTCCATGATACCCAGAAAACGATCCTTCATTTCCGGAGTGGAATTAGCCCTGAAGTTTTGCATGTCCTTAATCTGCTGAACCGCATATCCCGGATTTTTCCAGGGGCAGGTCAGCACCCTTAATCCCTTCATGGCAAAATATACCGCGGTCTTGTCTGCCCGGTCGTAGTGCCAGTCGGTAATCACCACATCTTTCGGAATCATATCCACGGCCCGCCAGGTGTCGTTATAACTGGCTTCCCATTCGCCAATGCCTGTAGTGCGTCCGTCAATGAGCCGGTCCCCCCAGATCCACAACTCTTTATTTTTTTTGGCCAGGTGGTCGTGGAAGGCGGTAACCTCATCGGCAAATAATTTGGATTTGTCGTGGTGGGCACAACGGGGGCATTTATCAGCTCCGAGAATAAACACTTCATCCATTCCGGCATGAAAGGCGGTTGATTCAAAAACATCCACCAGTTCATCCATTACATCAAAAACAACTTTGTGCACTTCGGGGAGCAGGGGGCAGTAACTTTTGCAATAGAGGCTGTCTGCATTGGGCCATTTGTACACCGCAGGCATTTTTATCCAGGGGGTTTCATCGAATTGGGGATATTTAGTCAGCAGCATATTGGGTTTGTTCGCCCAGGACTGGTGGCCCAGCATGTTGATCTGCGGAATGAGCCGGATATTGTGTCTACGGCATGCGGCAACGATCTTTTTTACATCCGTCTCAGAAAGGGCAAACGAATCGGTTAATTCCGGATGCGATTTGAACTGGTAACGGTAATCCACCTGCAGAATCAGCAGGTTTATCTTTCTGGCGGCCACACCCTGGTCAATAAAGGTTATGAAAGAATCCACTGCCTTGGGCAGGGGTGCATCTATGCACAAGCCCCTTACCGGGATAATGCTGTCAAGCTTATCCTGCGCCATCAGCTCGCAAAAGGGTAATACCATCAAACAAAGCATCAGGAGTGCCTGGAATATGCGTTTCATAATGATCAATTTTAGAAAGTTAAAAAAGAATTCAGCCTGCCACAGCGAACCTCCCGGATGAAGGATTCCCGTATGCGGCGCAGCACCGGGGATCCGAATTTACTGAAATGAACTAATTTCGAACCTGAAATTTGTTGAATGTTTATAACTGGCCCGGGAATTTCTTCCTACATTGATCATACGAACTTAAAACCGGCGAGCCGGTTTGCAGACATCGACCAGTTGTGCAGGGAGGCGGTTCAGTACGGATTTGCTGCGGTTTGTGTTCCGCCTTTTGTGGTTGACCGGACCGTGAGGGAAACAAAAGGAAGCCGCGTAAAAATAGCCACGGTTATCGGTTTCCCCCTGGGATATGCTGAGGCTGCCGTTAAATGGGACGAAAGCCGGAGGGCCATGGAAAATGGAGCCGATGAACTGGATGTGGTGATCAACCTGATGGCCCTGAAGAACGGGCTGTGGAACCATCTGACAGCTGAAATGGTTCCGCTTGTTGCTGCGATCCATGCAAAAGGCCGGATCATTAAAGTGATCGTGGAAAGTGGCATGCTCAACCGAGAAGAGATCGTGCGTTGTTGTAATATATATGGAAAAATGGGCATAGATTTTATGAA
>CAJDUL010000028.1_pt1 | contig 23626 bp, 22 predicted proteins | sample 7390691 | NCBI WGS metagenome assembly CAJDUL01 (sample SAMEA7055677, study PRJEB34461) | soil metagenome | biome: terrestrial ecosystem; feature: Peninsula; material: soil | place: Antarctica | collected 2016
GGACAAAATATTAAATATGACCTGCTGGTGCTGAAGTGGTATGATGTGGAAGTAAAAGGCAAATTTTTCGACACCATGCTGGCGCATTATGTGATCGAGCCGGAAGGCAAGCGGAACATGGACCTGCTCAGCGCACAATACCTGGGTTATGAACCCGTGCATATTGAAGAGCTGATCGGTAAAAAAGGCAAGACCCAGGGCAATATGCGTGATGTGGCGCTGGATAAAATAACAGCCTATGCCGCTGAAGATGCCGACATCACCTGGCAGTTAAAACAAAAATTTACCCCGCTGCTGAAAACAAAATCGGTGGAAAAAGTCTTCCTGGAAGTAGAAAACCCTCTTCTGAAAGTGCTCACGGCCATGGAATTTGAAGGCATCCGCGTGGATGAAGATTTTCTAAAAGAATATTCGAAGACGCTGGAAAAAGAAGCGGGGCTGGCCGAAGAAAGCGTTTACCAGCAGGCCGGCGTGCGGTTCAACCTTTCTTCCCCCAAGCAGCTGGGTGAAGTTTTGTTTGACAAGCTTAAACTGGATCCGAAGGCCAAAAAAACCAAGACCGGCCAGTACGCCACCGGTGAAGATGTGCTGTTGAAACTCAGTCACCAGAGCAAGATCGTAGACGACATCCTCGTTTACCGTGAACTCAGCAAACTGAAATCCACGTATGTGGACGCACTACCTGCCATCATCAACCGAAAAACGGGCAGGGTACATACCAGTTATGCGCAGGCGGTGGCGGTAACCGGCAGGTTGTCCAGCAACAACCCGAACCTGCAAAATATTCCCGTCCGCACGGAACGGGGGCGGGAGATCAGGAAGGCATTTATTCCTCGGGACAAGGACCATGTACTGATATCTGCCGACTACTCGCAGATCGAGTTGCGAATCGTTGCGGCCATCAGCGGGGATCCGAATATGGTAAAAGCATTTAAAGAAGGAAAAGACATTCACAGTGCCACGGCGGCCAAAGTGTTCAACGTGGAAGAGCAGGACGTGACGAAAGAAATGCGGTACAAGGCGAAGAGCGTAAATTTCGGCATCATTTACGGGCAGGGAGCATTCGGTCTTGCCGACAACCTCGGCATCCCGCGATCGGAAGCCAAAGAAATCATAGAGAATTACAAGAAACAATTTGTGAATATTCAGAAGTATATGGATGATACCATACGGTTTGCCCGGGAAAACGGTTTTGTTCAAACGCTGATGGGTCGCAAGCGTTGGTTAAGGGACATCAATTCTTCCAACTTCACCGTCCGCGGATTTGCCGAGCGGAATGCCATCAATTCCCCCATCCAGGGAACGGCCGCCGATATGATCAAGCTGGCCATGATCAGGATTCACGATGCCTTCATCAAAAACGGTTTTAAATCAAAAATGCTGCTCCAGGTGCATGATGAACTGGTTTTCGACGCCCACCGGGATGAGGTGGAAATCCTTAAACCCATCATTATTGAGTCCATGCAGCAGGCCCTGCTACTCCCCAACGAAGTTCCGGCGGAAGCGGAGATCGGATTTGGGGCTAACTGGCTGGAGGCCCATTAGGTATATATTAACATAGCTTTCTGAAATAAACATCAAACCATCGGGTTTTATAATAGTCTTACCTTGGAATAGACTCTCTGCGCGGGGTCTTAAAAATGACGCATTTGGAATATAAACTATTACACATGAAAAAGCTTTCTGCGAATATCCTCTTGCTGGCCCCTATGATGTTGATTTTCAGCTTCACCAGAGCGGCCGACGACCAGTGGCCGAAACAGGTTACTGCTTCAGATGGAACAATAATCAAGATTTATCAGCCTACGCCGGAATCTTTTTCGGGAAATACCCTGAAGTTCCGGTCCGCGATTTCCGTGATCGAAAATGGTAGTCCCGATCCCGTATTCGGAACCTTCTGGGCAACGTCCAAGGTAGAAACAGACCGGGACAGCCGCCAGATCATGATCAATACGCTCAACACGACCGACATCAAGATCCCGGCGATCACCGATCAGAACAAGATCGATTTTATTGATGATGCGCTGGAAACACAATTTTCAGAAGCGGTGGGTCCCATATCCCTGGATGAGGTGCTGACCTCACTGGAACAGACCAAGCAGGAAACCAAACTTTCCGAGGATATTTCCACCACGCCGCCCAAAGTGATCTTTACCACACAGCCTTCTATGCTGGTGAGAATTGACGGTCAGCCCAGGCTGAAGGAAAATCCCGAATGGAAACTGGAGGTGGTGGTGAATACCCCATTTACCATCATCAAAAATAATGACGGTCAGTATTATCTTTATGGCGCCAAACAATGGTTCGTTGCTTCCGCAGCCACCGGCCCCTATCGCAGTGCCAATGGCCAGATTCCCGGCAACCTGAGCAATATCGAACAGGAGATCATCAGTAAAGACCAGAGTAATACCAACAGTACAAATGGGGCGAACAGCAACGCGAATCAGAGTAATACGACATCGGCCGATCCGGGTAATGTATTGAATATTGTGGTCAGCACCGTTCCCGCGGAACTGATCCAATCCAAGGGCGAACCCAATTTCACGCCGATACAGGGAACATCCCTGCTGTACGTCAACAATTCCGTGAATGATATTTTCATGGATGAGAATTCCCAACAGTACTTTGTACTGATCTCGGGAAGATGGTACCAGGCTAAGAACATGAACGGAAATAACTGGAAATACATTCCTGCCGATCAGCTCCCGCTGGACTTTTCAAAAATACCCCCGGGATCCCCGAAAGATAATGTACTCGCCAGTGTAGCGGGTACGGATGCGGCAAAAGATGCCGTGATGGATGCCGAAATTCCCCAAACGGCCAAGGTGGACCGCAATACGGCAACAACAGAAGTAGCCTATGACGGTCGGCCCAAATTCACTGATATTGATGGTACCAATTTGCAATATGCGGTGAATACTTCATCTACGGTATTGCGTGCTTCCAACGGCCGGTTCTACACGGTGGATAATGGCGTGTGGTTTGTTTCTGACAACGCCACCGGACCCTGGGCCGTGAGTACGGAAAGACCGGATGAGGTGGACCGCATTCCACCGAATTCCCCGGCTTACAACACAAAATATGTATATATCTATGATGTGGCCCCGGACTATGTGTATATGGGGTATACACCAGGATATCTGAACAGTTACATCTATGGACCTACCGTAGTTTATGGCACCGGATACGATTATGACCCCTGGTTTGGCGACTATTATTATCCAAGACCCTGGTCATGGGGATTCAACTTCGGTTACAATCCATTTTATGGATGGAGCTTTGGATGGGGATATAACATGGGCTGGTTTAACTCCGGATTCGGATATGGATTCTACGGACGTGGCTATGGTTGTGGCTGGTGGGGTCCCTCTTTCTATCATCCGGCTTATTGGGGCGGATGGCATGGTGGCGAAAGGCCATACGGGTTTTACGGAAGATCCTTCAACATGCGGAACAATATCCGGGTGAATTCTTCCAACAATATTTACCGGAACCGGGGTGGGGTGGTAACACGGTCCAATGCCCGGCCTGGTGGGGGATATAACAGACCAACAAACAACAGGCCTTATTCCACACGGCCCGGTGGTGGTTTTAATAATCCCCGTCCCAATGCTGTTGGCTCCCGGCCGGCGAATGGCGGAAACTATAATAACAGGGTGAATGGGCGGCCCGGTGGAAGTATTTATTCCGACCGTCAGGGAAATGTTTACCAGCGCGGACAGCAGGGCCAGTGGCAACAAAGGCAAAGCAGAAGCTGGACTCCGGCAAACAATGCGAGACCGGAAGTGATCCAGAATCTAAACCGTCAACAGTTGAGCCGTGACCGCGGACAGATGCGGACCCAGAATTTTGAACGGGCAAGACCAGCGCCCTCCGGTGGTGGTGGCAGCTTCCGTCCTTCGGGCGGCGGCGGTGGAAGCAGGCCTTCGGGCGGCGGCGGTGGTAGCAGGCCATCTGGTGGCGGCGGTGGCGGCGGCGGAAGACGCGGAAGATAGTTTTTAGTACTTACCTGCCATACACAGAAAGACCTGGCCATTTGGCCAGGTCTTCTATTTTAATACCACCCCTTGCTAAACATATTGATTTCTTAAATCCCTTATTTCGTCGTGGGAAGCTTTCAGCGTTTGTTGCTGGTGGCTGAGCATTTCCCTTAAAAAGGAAGGCAATTTTTCAGTTTCCAATGCCTTTTTATATGCCTTCTGCGCGGCATCTTCCCCGAATTCACAGTTGGACAGGATAGCTTGCCTGCTTTCCCCGGAAAATATGGCCTTTAATCCCATCCAGCCGCGGTAAATTTTACCCATTTCTGTGGTTCCCTTCTCCACATCACCATGCAGTACCTGCAGCTCCTGCACCAGGTCGGATTTTATTTGCTGACTTTCTATAACCATGTGGTCAAAAAGGCTCTTCAGATCCTGATCCTCGTCTTTTAGCTCTTTAACCGCCCTTTCATACCCGACTATACGGTCGTTATTGATCAGCACCAGATCATTCAATACCTCAATAATTTCCTTTGACTTTTCCATAGTATAATAATTTAAGTTAGAGAACCTGCATAAAAAACCATACCAGGCAATAACCCTGCAGAGAACCGGGAAGGGTTTTCCATTTTATGATTAACTTGCACCACTTTTTAAATCTATTTCTGCATTATGGAATACTCCAAGATCATCGCGATTACCGGCCTTACGGGTTTATATGAACTGATCAGCAGCAAATCCGATGGCGGCATCGTCCGTTCGCTTGAGGACAAAACAACCCGCTTCGTTTCCAGCCGGGTACATCAGTTCTCCCATCTCGAGAGCATCGAAGTATATACGAACCGGCACAATGAAAACCTGGTTACGATTCTGAAGACCATGGAAGCCAGCAATGAAAAATTGCCTGACGAAAAAGATCCGGCGGCCCTGAAAGCCTATTTCGAAAAAGTGTACCCTGAACTGGATCACAGTCGCGTGTACTCCAGCGACTTGAAAAAAATGATCAAGTGGTTTGCCGTGTTGAAGGCAAATAAAGTAGACATCAAACTTTCCGAGCCGGTTGCTGAAGCCGTGGAAGAAGATGCCGGGGCAGAACAAAAACCGGAAGCGAAGCCGGCAAAAAAAGCAGTGAAGGAAAAAGAAGAGGCCGTAAAAGAAAAACCAGTGAAGAAAGAAGCCGAAACGAAGAAGCCTTCGAAAAAAGCTTCCGCGGAGAAAGAAAAAACAGGGAAATCCACCAAAAAGGCGCCCGCAAAAAAGACAGCAGCTCCAAAAGCCAAAGACGAAAAAAAATCAGCGCCCAGGGATAAACCCAAGGCTCCGCCGGCAAAAAAGAAATCAAAATAAATTCCGTATCCTCCCAAAAATTTTTTCATACAGCATGAAAACATATACTGCAGATCTTCCGAAGCCGGTGCGTCGGTTTCTTCCTGAAAACTTTGACCTCACCGACTGGGAATCCATTGCGCCCTATTTCATTGATCTCGAAGAAAGATCCATCGATACAACAACGGAAATGGAGAAATGGCTACACGATATGAGCGAACTCGAAGCCATCATCAGTGAAGACGTTTCCTGGAGGCATATCCGGATGACCTGCAACACGGAGGACAAACAGCTGCAGGAGCGGTTTACCTATTTTATGATGGAGATCCAACCCAGGATTCAGCCTTATGCGGACCGGCTGAACCGCAAACTCGTCGCCAGCCCGCTCACCGCCACGCTAGACCATGATAAATACTTTACTTACCTACGCTCCGTAAAAAAGAGCATAGACCTTTACCGGGAGGAAAATATCCCGATCCAGTCGGAATTAAGCGTACTCGCCCAGCAGTTCGGAACCATATCCGGTAAGATGACCGTGTCGGTTAACGGTAAGGAGTATACGCTGCAGCAGGCCATGAAATTCCTGGAAAGTTCCGACCGCTCCCTCCGCGAAGCAGTTTACCGCAAAGTGCAGGATCGCCGGATGCAGGACAGGGAGCCGCTGAATAACCTGTACAGTGAACTAATAAAACGGCGCCACCAACTGGCAAAAAACGCCGGATTCGAAAATTTCCGGGATTATAAATTCGTGGAGATGGGCCGGTTTGATTACACCAAAGAGGACTGTTTCCGTTTTCATGATTCCGTGAAAAAACACGTGATCCCTCTGGTCACCCTGATCAATGAACACCAAAAGAAAAAGCTGGGTTTGGATACGCTGAGGCCCTGGGATACCGAAGCCGAACCCGCCGGCGTAAAACCTTTAAATCCGTTTAATTCCGGGAGTGAACTGCTGGAAAAAACAGAGATCTGCTTTGGGGAACTTCATCCGTTTTTTGCCGGCTGCCTGAAGACGATGAAGAAAATGAATCGTTTTGATCTGGAAAGCCGCATCGGCAAAGCACCTGGCGGGTATAATTGCCCCCTGGCCGAATCCGGCGCTCCTTTCATTTTCATGAATGCTGCCGGTCAGATGCACGATGTAACCACCATGGTGCACGAAGGCGGACATGCCATTCATTCCTTTCTTTCCCATCACCTGGAGCTCAGTGCATTCAAGGAATATCCCATGGAAATTGCCGAAGTGGCAAGCATGGCCATGGAACTCTTCAGCATGCAGAACTGGGAAGTATATTTTACTGATCCCGGCGACCTGAAACGCGCAAAAATCCAGCAGTTGGAAAGGGTGATCACCATTTTCCCCTGGATCGCAACGATTGATAAGTTCCAGCACTGGGTTTATGAAAATCCCGGACATACCCTGGAAGAAAGAACCGAAAACTGGTACCGCATATACCTTGAGTTCTCTTCCGGAACGGTGGACTGGAGCGGCCTGGAGGATTATCAGAAGAATTTTTGGCAAAAACAACTGCATTTATTTGAAGTCCCTTTTTATTATATTGAATACGGCATCGCGCAGCTTGGCGCCATAGGGTTATGGAAGCAATTCAAAAAAAATAAAGAGACTGCTCTCAACAATTACACGGCCGCTTTGGAACTCGGCGGCACGAAAACATTGCCCGCGTTGTATGCTGCGGCCGGACTGAAGTTTGATTTTTCCGCGGCATATATAAAAGAACTCATGGACTTCGTGGAAGAAGAAATAAAATTGGTTTTTTAGTTGTTAAAATCCGGAATACCACAAAAATGGTATCCTTCAATCTTGCGGGATTGAACGTGTGCCCCTATATTTGCCTGTCGAAAATAAACAAACAGTCCAAAGCTGATTTAAAATAGCTACTAATCAGAGCCTTAACCAAAAGTCCCGGTGTTTCTACATCGGGGCTTTCTATTTTATTTCTGTGGGGACCTGATATCCTGCCGGTCAGTGTCAGAAGCTGATCTCGATTGATGTTAAGGTTGCAGCGGATGAATCCCGCGCAATGAGCTTAACCCGGAATAAGATAGGGTGATCTGGATAAATGCCGGACAGGATCCTCCTTCAGCAGCTGATCGATGGCCTCATCCATTTCCCGAAGCTCATCTTTCTTCAGGCCGTCTATGATCTTACGCACGTTGCCGCTTTTATCCACCAGCGCAAAGAACTGGGTATGAATGAACTGTTCCGAAATGGGCGTAACGTTGTTCTTGGGGTCATCCAGCAGATAACTCTCGCGTGCCGCCAGATACAAAGAATCCTTATTCCCGGTAAGAAAGATCCAGTGATGCACATCAACCCCGAGAGAATCCGCATATACCTTTAACCTGCCCACACTGTCCGTTACCGGATCAACACTGTGTGAAAGGATCAGGAATCCGGGTTCACGCTTATATTTTTCATAAACCGATTTCAGGTTGGTATTCAACTTGGGGCAGATCCCTTTGCAGGTGGTAAAAAAATATTCTGCCACATACACTTTACCCGCCACATCCTTGTTGGTGATCGTATCTCCGCGCTGGTCAATAAAAGAAAAGGGCCTCACATCGTTGAGTACAGGAAGGGTGATTTTCCCATATCCGGGAATCAGCCGGGTAATTACAAAATAGAATCCCAAGAACAGGATCACAAAAAACATGATATAATACCGGGTCCTCCTTTTCATAATCGGTAAAATTACTACACCTAAGTGGGAGCAAAAAGTTTAGTGTATTTGTCTATCTTTGCCAGTCATTCATGAAAGTCAAAATCAACCGGGATGCTTTGGGGATCGGCGCTTCGATAGCCTGTGCGATCCATTGCGCCATACTACCACTTTTTCTGAGCAGTTTCTCCCTGCTCGGCATCAATATCATCCACAACAGGAATTTTGAATATGGTATGATCCTTTTTGCGTTCCTGGTGGGATTGCTGGCTTTGCGTCATGGTTTTGTGCAACATCACCGGAGCTATGTTCCTTTTATGCTTTTTTCCGCCGGCATGCTCTTTCTGCTGGCCAAACAATACTGGCACTATTATGAATTGTTTTTGCTGCCTTTTGCCGTGATTTTGATCGTGACAGCGCATGTGTGTAATTTGCGGCTTAAGAAGCATGAGAAGCAGCCTGCGAACTGCAATCGTTGATTTTATATGGTTAATGGAGACTCAAACCTTACTTAATCGTTGATAATTAACCCCCAATGGCTTCCAAACCATCCACCATATACCATCCACCGCACCAAGTGTTTCCCGAATTCACAACCATTCTCCCGCGATAAATGTTAATTTTGCAGCATAAACAGTGAAATATGATTAAAACCGGCAACCCCGTCATTAGTATTTATACCGAAATGACACCCAATCCCGAGACCATGAAGTTTGTAGCCAACAAACTCCTTTACCCCGGGAAAAGTATTGATTTTCCGGATGTTGAGAGCGCAAAGCCCTCTCCGCTGGCCATCGAATTGTTTGGATTTCCCTTTATTAAAAGTGTGTTTATCGCCAGCAATTTTGTTACGCTTACCAAAATCAACGATACCGACTGGACCGATGTGATCCCTTCCATCCGCCTGTTCCTCAAGGATTACCTGGAAGACGCGAAACCGGTGATCAACGAAGAAGAAATTACCGTGGCCCATATTGACGGAAATGCCATCGGCGCCGATGACGATGATGTGGTTAAACGCATCAAGGAATTGCTGGAAAGCTATGTAAAACCGGCCGTTGAAATGGACGGTGGCGCCATTCAGTTTAAGAGTTACAGTGAAGGTACCGTGAACCTGATGCTTCATGGTTCCTGCTCAGGATGTCCTTCCTCCATGATCACCCTCAAAGCCGGCATTGAAGGCATGATGAAACGCATGATCCCGGAAGTGCGCGAAGTGGTTGCAGAAGCAGATTAAAAATTCTGCCGCATATTTTTATTCCCGCCCACCGGCGGGATTTTTTTTAACTTTCAATTCCCCCAATTCATTTCCCATTGCAGCAGATCGCCCAGCAATTCCTTTCGGACATTCAGCAGACCACCTGGATTGAATTTATTGCCGTCATCACGGGAATCGCCAGTGTGATCTATTCCCGGAAGGAAAACATCCTGGTTTATCCGGTAGGTATGGTGAGCACCGGTATTTTTATTTATCTCTATCTGAAACACGGCCTATATGCCGACGCGTCTGTCAATTTTTATTATACCGTTATGAGTATCCTCGGCTGGCATATGTGGTCGCGGAAAACAGGAAGCAGGCCCGCAGAAGATATCCGGGCAAATCAGATGAACGCAAAGTCAGACCTCCGGACGGGCAACTCCTCCCATCAACCTACCTTCGCTTCGCTCCGGCGGCTGAGGCCATCAACCATCAACCATCAACCTAAAAAAAAGGCCGCATTAAAAATTACCGCATCCACACCAAAGGAATGGCTGAATGCTTTTATTTTTTTTTCCTTCTGCTGGGTGCTGCTTTATTTATTCCTGAAACATTTTACTGACAGCACGGTACCCGTCGCCGACAGTTTTACCTCCGGCGCTGCATTCACCGGCATGTGGCTGATGAATAAAAAGAAACTGGAAAACTGGACCTGGTGGATCATCACTGATCTGGCTTCCGTTCCGCTCAATTTTTACAAACACCTTGTTTTTACCAGCTTCCAATACCTCGTTTTCCTGATTCTTGCCGTTATGGGATATATTTCCTGGAGAAAAAAAACCGGCCATGCAGTCGCCTAAAAAAGTGGTGGTCCTCGGGCCCGAATCAACAGGCAAAAGTACCCTGTGCGATCAACTCGCCGGTCACTATCATACCAGATGGGTGCCGGAATATGCCCGGAAATATTTAACGGAGCTCGGCAGGCCGTATAATTATGACGACCTGCTCACCATAGCGCGGGGACAAGTTCAATCCGAAACGGACATGCTGAAAAATTGTCACGGGCAAATCCTGTTTATCGATACCGATATGTATGTGATGAAGGTGTGGTGTGAATTTGTTTTTGGAAAATGTCATTCCTATATCCTGGATCAGATCGTGGAAAGAGACTACGATCTGTACCTGCTTTGCAACACCGATCTGCCCTGGACCAGGGATGAATTAAGGGAATATCCGGATCCCGTAAACCGCAATAAACTTTTCCGGATCTACAAGGATCTGATGATCAACCAGCACACTCCCTGGGTGGAGATCACAGGTCTCGATGAAGAAAGATTCCGGCAGGGCGTTCACACCGTGGAAGAGCTATTGTAATAATTTGATGATGTCGGGATCGTCCTGCAAATGATTCATTTGGGTCAGGATCCAGGGGTAGCGCATAGAAACGTGTCTGGATAAGGGTTTAATGGTATACAGTCTGGGATTCGGGAGACAACCGGCTATCATCGCCGATTCACTGCGGGTGAGTGTTCTGGCGTGTTTGTTAAAATAGACTTTTGCTGCTGCTTCAATACCAAAAACGCCCTTACCCATCTCGCTCACGTTGAGGTACATCTGCAGGATGCGTTTTTTACCCCAGAGCTTTTCAATCATGAAAGTAAAATAAGCCTCCAGTGCTTTTCTCATCCAGCTCCTGCCCTGCCACAAAAAAACATTCTTTGCTACCTGCTGGCTGATGGTGCTGGCACCCCGTTTCAGACCATCGCCGTGAATAAAACTGCTCAGCTGGGTAAGCGTCACCGGGGGATTTACCCACTTTAATATGAGCAGATAAAAAATATGGAGGAAAAATAAAAAGATCAGGATGCGCTTAAGCCACCTCCAGGTGCGGGGCACCAGTCCCTTTGTTTTAATGGCCATCTATTCGCTTGGTTAATGTGTATCTGCCGGAGGATGATCCCTATGCCCCGGTTTATATGAATGGAGGTCAAGATAATGCAAACCATATTTCTTTCCGAGTGGAAAAGTTCTGATCCGGGCTTTTTTTAATAAAATACCTCCTACGATGAGGGCGCCCGCCGTGATCCAGCCAGTGGTGGAAAACCATGTAGCCGGTTTATCCTTTCTGTATAGCCCGTTTACTGAGTTCAATACCAGCACGCCGGCACCCGCGATGATCAGCAACGTGCCGTCTGCCCCATAATTTAATTTGCTGCGCTCCAACCGCATGGTCTTAATTTCATTGTAATGAAAAGGAATGCCGTTCACAAAAACACTGTCATTCCTTAATTCTGTGAGCGTGCCGTCAAACCATTGCTGATACACGGTTTCAAAAATGATGGGTTGACCCGGCGCATAAGTTTTAATATTTCGTCCGTTCTTCTGCAGGATGAGCACATCCGTCTGAGAAAGGCTGATCAGCGGAATCAGAAGAAATAATACCGCCATGATTTTCCGCATAAAAAATTGTACTGCCGGCAGACTGTTCAATATCATTACCTGATCCTATTTTCAAGAAATATCACCCCATAGAGTAAAGCAATCCCGAAAGCTATTAAAATACCGCCTGAAATTTTGTTAATGATATTAAGATTATGGACCGTCAGTCTTTTTCTCAGTTTTCCGGCCATCATCACTTTACCCACGTCTGCTGCCATATTGATGAGCAGACAGGTGGAGAAAATGATGATCCTTTGTTTTAGGGTATGGGTAAGCGCCAATACGGTGGCGTTGCCGAGCCAGAATGCCAGCACGCCGGGGTTCAGGGTATTGATGATGAATCCGGAAGCAAAGATTTTCAGCACGTCATGCATGCGGAGCTCCTCGAGGTGTTCGGTTCCGGAAGTTGATTTGAGATGAACCTTTTTGAAGAAAAAGAAATATACACCCAGCATGATCAGGAAACCGCTCCCACCGTAACCGATGAGTTTTTTATATTCGAGCAGGCGGGTAACCCACTCGGTAAATACATTGCTGAGAATAACCAGGATGATATCGCTCAGCCATACGCCGACAACAAAACTAAAGCCGCCTTTATGGCCGCTGGTCATGCTTTGTTTGATGATGGTGAATATGATTGGCCCAACAGATAATGCAAGCACAATCCCCAGCGCTAAACCTTTCCAAATGGCTTCAATCATAAGGCTGTATTACTAATACCGGACTTGCTCTGTTTTCTGATCCAGGAAATTTAACCAGTCTTTTAACATTTTACCCTTAAGCACGCGGGGAAATTTATGCTGTCCTCCTTCTTTACCGGTCGCCCGCATAAATTCCATGAATACCTCCAGGGCGAGCACTTTCACCCGTATGTCTTTCAGCGCACTTTTCCTTTCCACAGCATAATCATCATTGAGAATCTTCAGGTTTTCATCAATTATGTTCCGAATGATGTCCGGATCCAGTTCTGTTGATTCATGTTGTCCACACTCAGGTGCTCCCCGACCAGACTCAGATAATGTTTGGTGCGACCGGTAATGATGATCTCGCTTTTCTCTTTATTTGTAAACCGGATCGTGTCGCCGATCAGGTATCGCCAGGCTCCTGCACAAGTACTGATCAACAGGGCATAATCTTTTCCTTCCTCCACTTCATGGATCTGCAGGGCCACCGGAATCTCTATTATATTTCCATCCTGGTCAAAATTATGGGCATCGAATGGAACAAATTCAAAGAACAGATGCTGATTCGTCACCAGACGCATTCCTCTTTCATCCTGCCGGTCCTGGTAAGCGATAAAACCTTCTGAGGCCAGGTATGTTTCAATATACGTAATTGGTTTCCCCAGCAGTTTCTCGAATCCCATTTTATAGGGTTCAAAGGAAACGCCGCCATGCACAAAAAACCCGAGGTTGGGCCAGATCTCATGAATATTTTTCAGCTGGTGCTTTTCAATGATCTTCTCCATACACATCTGTATCCAGGCCGGAACGCCCACAATAAATCCGATATCCCAGTTGGGTGCCTGTTCCACGATTTCTTCCAGCTTCTGGTTCCAGTCCCGGGTTTTGGCAATCCGTTTTCCGGGTTTATAAAATGGGGAAAACCAGAACGGAACTTTTTTAGCAGAGATGCCACTGAGGTCTCCTTCATAATACCCCGGTCCCTTTTGAAGATCCGTGCTGCCGCCAATCATCAGCCATCCTTTGCCGACGCTTTTCATGGGAATATCCTGGTAATTGCGGAGGCTGAGTAACTGGCGGACCATCACTACCCGGTTGCCCCGCAACAGATCGTTGGTTACCGGAATATATTTGCTTGCTGCTTCCGATGTGCCTGAGCTGAGGGCGAAGTATTTTATTTTTCCCGGCCAGCAGATGTCCGGTTTTCCCTCCAGGGTTTTATACCACCATTCTTTATAGATCTTACTGTAATCGTAAACGGGCACATTTTCCTGAAAACTTTTTACAGTGTGTTTATTCAATAATATCCTGTCGAAATGGAATTGCTGCCCGAATTCCGTAAAGCGTGCTTTTTTCAGTAATTTTTTGAGAACCTTCAATTGCTGACGCCGCGGGGATTTTTTGGGCAACCGCAATGCCCTGGCCAGTGAATTGGGTAATTGTACGTCAATTAACGCCATTGAAAATGGGAGTATTGATTGTTCTCAAAATTAAGCTTTTGCATACATAAACCAGCGATTGGGGTCAACTGTATTTACGGTGCGCTCACGGTTACAGGATACAGCGGAACGGGTTCGCTTTCATTATTTGTTCTACTGATGGCCGTAATATAATACCGTTCATTTTTATGCAGCTGCAACGCGGCCACGCGGAATACCATTTTCGGCCGGTCAGCGTCCGGAATAAACAGGAACACCCTTTCGGAATCGATTTGAATGGATCCGGTTGAATCCACCGGAAAATTTCCGGTGACCTTATACACGGCAAATCCCCGCAGCGTGTCTGCGGGATTTCCTTTTTCAAAGTTATAAATCAATGAATCTTTTTTATCCGTGATCTTCAATACCGGTGGAGATGGTTTCAGGCTGTCGATCCAGGGCATGGGACGGATCAGCGCAGGGTAATTATAATAATGCTCCCGCAGGGTATCATTCCAGCCAAAAGGGTTTTTAAAAAATGATGTGCTGCTGAAATAAACCTCTCCATCGATATGGGGCGTATTCCGTATCGCCGTTAGCTGCCTAGGCAGCTGACTCTTATCCCGCCAGTATACGTTGGATCCTGCACGGTAATAACCGAGACCCACATAACAGGGACGGCCATAACTGTGTTTGCTCCACCAGTCCAGCAAAATCCCGAAGGGCGCATTTCTATACTCAAATTCCCAATACAACTGGGGTGTTACATAATCTATCCAGCCCTTTTTCAGCCACAACAGAATGTCTGCATACAGGTCATCATAGTTTGTTTGTCCCGCATGGGTATCACTGCCCAGGGAATCCTGCGAAAGGTTTCTCCAAACGCCAAACGGACTGATCCCGAATTTGCACGATTTTTTTTCTTCACGGATCGTCCGGTTCAGCATAAGGATCACGGAATCCACATTGCTCCTCCTCCAGGTTTCCTTATCCATGCCCGCTCCGTATTTTGCATAAGAAGCGTCGTCCGGAAATTCCTTTCCGGCAATCCGGTATGGATAAAAATAATCGTCGAAATGTACGGCATCAACATCATACCGCTTCAGCATATCCCGGATCACGGAAACCACATATTGCTGAACCTGTTTGTTTCCCGGATCCAGGTATTTGGTATCTCCATAGGTAATCACCCATTCGGGATGAACCCGCGTAACATGACTGGGCGCAATGGATGACTTGTTTACGCGGAAAACGGCCCGGTAAGGGTTACACCAGGCATGAAATTCCATGCCCCGTTTATGGGTTTCCCTGATCATAAATTCGAGTGGATCATAAAAAGGCACCGGCGCCCTGCCCTGCTGACCCGTTAGCCATTCACTCCAGGGTTCATAGTCCGAGGGGAAAAAAGCATCGCACGCCGGCCTCACCTGTACCACCACGGCATTCATTCCGTTCCGCTGGTGCAAATCCAGCTGCCTGATAAATTCCTCCTTCTGCAAAGCCGTATTGTAATTCCCCCGGCTGGGCCAGTCAATATTGTCAACCGTGGCGATCCAGACCGCCCGGAATTCATATTTCGGCTGCGCGTAAGCAATTGAGGAAAATAACAAGGGTATGGAAAGGGAAATAAATCTTTTCATGATTAAACAAAGGTTCTGATCTTGTCCAGCAATTCGTTTAATAGTTTGGCTTCTTCCTGGGTCAGGCTTTTAAATACCGCATCAAATTCCTCATTCAACACATCCATGCGTTGTAATAATTTATTGCCCTTGTCGGTAAGTTCCACGTCCACCAGCCGCCGGTCTGCCCGGCAAACTGATTTTTTTACCAATCCCTTTTTAATGAGTCGCCCCACGATCCTGCTGGAGTCACTCATTTTATCCAGCATGCGCCCCGCAGAATCCGCAAGATATTAAACTGCTGCTGGGTAATTTCAAAGGGTTCAAAATGCCGATTCAGCTTTTCATTCATCCAGTTGAATGTATAGATGAGGTTGATGGCCGATTTCTGGTATTCGTTTCGGAAAACATGCTGGTTTATATCGTTTTCTAAAGCCATAACAGCGCGTTTTAGGATCAGTCGCCCCACACTTTTACCCCCTCACTGCAATTGGCGCATATGTCTATATGCGAGCGGCTCTGAAGGATCTGTCTGCGGAATTGAACATAATCGGTATTGTGCCAGATCTCTTTGAATGTTTTTTCCCGCAGATCACCCATGCGGTGTGTGGCATCCTTATCAAAACAACAGGGGACCACCAGGCCATCCCAGGTAATCACCGGCGAATGCCAGAGCCGCCAGCAATGATTATTCATTTTATTTTTTGCCTCATAACGCCCGTCCGGTTTCTTCCGGTAACGCGTCAGCATGCTGTGTTGCGGGATCAGTTGGTTGGGGTCATTTTCGTAATCGTAAATCTGCGCGGTTTTAAAACGAATCCCATTCACGCCGATCTTTTTTGCCAGGTCCCTGGCTTCATCCATCTGATGCTCATTGGGGCGCACCACCAGGAACTGGAAAAAAACATAAGGGGTCCTGCTGTGAAGTTTTTCTTTCCATTTTACAATATTGGCTGCTCCTGCCAACACCTTTTCCAGATGACCTCCCACCCGGTACTGACTATACACCTCCTGCGTGGTTCCGTCTATGGAAATAATCAGCCGGTCCAGGCCACTCTCTACCGTGCGGCGCGCATTGTCGTCATTTAAATAATGCGCATTGGTAGAGGTGGCGGTATAAATATTTTTCCCTGATGCATGGCGGACCATATCCAGAAAAGTCGGATTTAAATAGGGCTCCCCCTGAAAATAAAAAGTGAGGTAAAGCAGTTCCGGCGCGAGCTGGTTAATCATGTCCCGGAAAAATTCCTTTTCGAGCATGCCCGTGGGCCGGGTGAACGCGCGCAGGCCGCTGGGACATTCCGGGCAACGCAGGTTGCAGGAGGTGGTGGGTTCAAAGGAGATGGAAACGGGCATTCCCCATTGCACGGACCGGCGGGTCCATTTACTCACATAATAACTCGAAAGCACCTTAACTCCGTTCCACGCACGGCGCAGACTAAGTTTGGAAAACAGGTTTATGGTATCATTCCGGTTAAAATCTGGCATATCCGGCATAAAATTAGTTTTAAAAAACGGAAAGTGCGAATTGCAGCCGCCGGCGTTTTCCTGGAGTTTATATTTGCAATCGATTAAACAAGCCGATGGCCAAAAAGAAGAGTAAGGTCTGGAGTATCATCCTTTTTGTTTTGTCCACCTCCATCATCATCATGCTGATGGTGATGCTGTACCAGTGGCTGGCCGTTAAAAGGGCCGGATTCGTACACTAGAGATGCGGGTGAATGATGTTCATATCAGTTTTGCTTTTATCAAAGCCACGGAGGGATTGGGAAATGAAGATGCCCTGTTCGACCGCAACTGGCGTAAAATCAAAAGCGCCGGTATCATCCGCGGTGCCTATCATTTCTTCCTGGCGACGAAAAGCGGAAGGGCCCAGGCGGAAAATTTCATCAACTCAGTTACCCTGCTTCCGGGTGACCTGCCGCCGGTGCTGGACATTGAACAAACTTATGGGGTGCCCACGGATAAGTTAAAGGAGCGGGCAAAGGAATGGCTTGAAACGGTGCAGGCCTATTACGGAACACCACCCATCATATATACCAATGTCGATTTTTATAAAAGATACCTGAAAGATGATTTTGACGGATATTTATTGTGGGTCGCCCACTATCTTCAACAGGCTCAACCCCAGATTTACCGTCCCTGGACCTTTTGGCAACACAATGAGCGAGGCCGCGTAAACGGGATTTATACCATCGTTGACTTTGATGTGTTCAACGGTGATTCCACGGCTTTCAGCAAGCTCTTATTGAGAAACTGAACGGAATAATGTGAAAATGTGTAAATATGGACCTGTGATTTTAATGCAGTCAATAAAAGATTAGACTACATAACAAAATTTTTAACGGATGAAAAAAGCATATTTTCTTTCTACCTGCAGCACCTGCCAGAAGATCATGAAAGAAACGGGGCTTGAAAAAAAGGGATTCGTTTTTCAGAATATTAAAACCGAAAACATCAGCCCGGAACAGCTCGACGAAATGAAAAAGCTCATTGGTTCCTATGAAGCTTTATTCAGCAGGAAGTCGTTAAAGTACAGATCCATGGGATTAAAAGATGTAAAGCTCACCGAAAAAGACTACCGCAGGCTGATCCTGGCGGAATATACGTTTCTGAAGCGTCCGGTTGTGATTTCCGGAAAGAAGATATTTGCCGGTAGTGAAAAGAAAACCGTGGAGTTAATGTGTAAATGTGCTGATGTGTAAATGTGGAAATAGGTTGTAATGCGGTTGCCAAAACTGAGTAATCTGCCTTCGATGAGGCTTCAATAGGCAGATCATTTACCTATTTGCACATCAGCACATTTACCTATTTCCACATTAACTAATTATCCTCAGCTTCGCATAATTCAGCATGATCTTTTTTTCGCCGCCCAGGGCAAAATTCACCGTTGCCACAGGGTTGTGGGCTGATCCTTCCATACGGATCACTTCGCCGAACCCGAATTTCTGATGTTCCACTTTATCCCCCGCAGACAGGTTGCCGGTGTCGCTGGGTGCAAAATCCAGGGAAGGAATATGTTGCTGAACAGGTGTCTTGCTGTTTAGCGGCAAGTAGGACGGCTTGGCAGATTTTGTGCTGTTACCAGCCTGGTCCCCCGAAGCATATCCACGGTTTAACCGGTCAAAGGCCGGACGGTTGCCCCAGCCGCTCTGATTTTTTACGCTTCCCCCCGCATAACTTCTGTCCAGCTGTTCTTCCGGAATCTCTTCAATAAACCGGCTGGGATCATTCTGGATAACACTTCCAAAGCGATAACGGCTATTCGCGTAGCTGATCCATAATTTATGCTTGGCCCGGGTGATGACCACATAAAACAAACGTCTTTCCTCTTCCAGTTCCTCCCGGGTATTGATGGACATGGCATTGGGAAAAAGAGATTCTTCCAAACCCGCAGCAAACACGCAACTGAACTCAAGACCCTTGGCCGCATGGATCGTCATGAGCTTAACAGTATCTGCGTGGGGATCTTTCTGATCCGCATCCGTTAGTAAAGTGATCTGTTGTAGATACGTGGAAAGGTCCGCCTGCCCCCGGGCATTGTCCTGCTGCTCGGGATTCACGATGATGCCGTCTTCATCTATCAGCGCGAGATTATGCTGGTTATCCACCCATTCTTTGATGCTGTTCAGCAGTTCCTGGATATTTTCATACCGTGCCAGGCCTTCGGTGGTTTTGTCCGTGAACAGATCCTTGACAATATTGGTCTGCTTCCCCACATGAATGGCAACCTCGTAAGCATTCCGGCCAGCCAGCATGCTGGAAAAACTTTTTATCATCTGCACAAACTGTTCAACGGCCTCCAGTGTTGCTCCTTTGTATCCGAGGGACGAGGCTTGTGTAAGCGCTTCCCACATGGATATATTTTTTTCATTGGCCAGCAGCACGGCCTTATCGATAGACGATTTTCCAATGCCACGGGTCGGATAATTAATAATCCTTTTCAGCGACTCTTCATCAACGGGATTCACGATCACCCGCAGGTAAGAAATGAAATCCTTGATCTCCTTGCGCTGATAAAAACTGATGCCCCCGTAAATAGTATAGGGGATGCCCATCCGCCGAAGGCTTTCTTCAAACGCACGGCTTTGGGAATTGGTGCGGTACAGGATGGCAAAGTCACGGTTGTTAAAATGATTGCGGAGTTTTTGTTCCTGTATGGTATCGGCAACATATTTCCCCTCATCGTTGTCGGTCATGGTGCGCACCAGCTTTATCTTTTCCCCCACTGCATTTTCAGTCCATAAATTTTTTGGAATCTGCCCCTTATTGCGCCTGATCACTTCATTGGCTACGGTAATGATGCTTTGGGTGCTGCGGTAATTCTGCTCCAGCTTCACCACTTTCACATCGTCATAATCCTTTTGAAACTGTAAGATATTTTCAATGGTGGCACCGCGGAAACTGTAGATGCTCTGGGCATCGTCCCCCACCACGCAAACATTTTCATATACGGCACCCAGCAGCTTGATGATCTCATACTGTGCAGGGTTGGTATCCTGGAACTCATCGATCAGGATGTATTTGAACTTATGCTGGTACTTGTGCAGGCTCTCCGGAAAATGTTTCAGCAACTCATAAAATTTCAAAAGCAGATCATCGAAATCCATAGAGCCGTTTTTGAAACAGCGTTTGGCATAGGCATCATAGATCTGGGCGATGGCAGGCCGGTTACTGCGTGTGTCTTCCTGCTGGATATAATAATCCGTGGCGTATTCAGCGGGCGCTATCAATCCGTTTTTGGCTTGGGAGATCCTATTGTAAACGATGTTGGCCTTATAGTGTTTGTCATCCAGATTGAGCTCATTAACCACGGTTTTGATCACCGCTTTCGCATCGTCGGTATCATAGATGGTAAAATGATGCGGATAGCCGATTTTGGTTGCTTCGGCCCGGAGGATGCGGGCAAATACACTGTGGAAAGTGCCGATATACAGATTCCGGGCCTCATTATTTCCCAGAATGTGCTCGACGCGCTCCTTCATTTCCCGGGCAGCCTTATTGGTGAACGTGAGGGCCAGAATATTAAAAGCATCCACGCCGCTCTTCATCAGGTGGGCGATCCGTGTGGTGAGCACTTTTGTTTTTCCGCTGCCGGCGCCGGCAACAATCATCAGCGGGCCGTCGATATGCAAAACCGCCTCTTTCTGTGCATCATTTAATCCCTGAATATAATCCTGCATGCCTGCAATTTACGAAGACTGCTTTTGCCTGCAATTATGGAAAGGGGAAAAGAGGATAAGTATTAAAACCCTCAGATAGATAATATTTTAGCGGGTCTGATTATTTCCCTGCTCCACCGGGAGATCACATTCCCGTCCACCATCAGGGTCAGGTTCCCGTTCTGTATTTTGAAACCGTTCACGCGGATCAGGTTTTTTAAAAAGGCAGCTTCATTGTACCCCACACACATTATTTTCGTGGTGATGATTCGTTTATCAACGATGAGGGTAGAGTTGGACAGGTGGAAATTGCCACGCATGGAATTGCAGCCAGTGTTGCCGGTAAAATTCCTACCGGCAACATCAAAATTAATTTCGGGCACTTTGCCCGCAGCGGTATCGCCGGAGAGGACGGCCTGCAGGTACCATTTTCCCTGAATGGTAGCCTTTCCTGAACGGCCCCCCGCGAAAGGGCTTTGCGCCTGCAGGGAGGACGACAGCCCAAATAGCGCCGCGATAAGTATAAAAGATTTTACCTTTGCCTGCATTGATATTTTTCCATCCATAATCATACCTGACCATGCCCGGATTTGAATTTTTTGGTGAAGAAGAGAGAAAAGAAGTGAATGATGTATTGCAGACCGGCATCCTGATGCGGTATGGCTTCGACGGCCCCCGCAAAGGTATCTGGAAGTCGAAAGAACTGGAAGCGGCCCTTTGCCAAAAGCTTGGTTGCGGATATGCCCAGCTCACTTCCAGCGGCACCTCGGCCCTCAGCACTGCCCTGGCGGCCCTGGGTATCGGATCCGGGGATGAAGTAATCATGCCCACGTTCACTTTCGTCGCGAGCTTTGAGGCCGTGCTGAATGTGGGCGCCATTCCGGTGATTGTAGATGTGAATGAATCGCTGACCATTGATCCGGCCGCCATACGGAAAGCCATTACGCCGGCAACAAAATGCATTATGCCGGTCCACATGTGCGGGGCCATGGCCGATCTGGAATCCATCCTGGCCATCTGTGCGGAACACAAACTTCTTTTGCTGGAAGATGCCTGCCAGAGTATCGGCGCTTCCTACAGAGGGAAATTCCTGGGTACCTTCGGGGATGCCGGCACTTTGTCGTTCGACTTCGTGAAGACCATCACCTGTGCGGAAGGCGGCGCTGTGCTCACCAACGATAAAACCATTTATTCCCATTGCGACGGTTATTCCGATCATGGCCATGACCACCAGGGCACGGACCGGGGTGCCGAGCTGCACCCCTTCATCGGATATAATTACCGGATCTCCGAATTACACGCCGCAGTAGGCCTCGCCCAGATCCGCAAAATCGACCGGTTCCTCGCCATTCAGAAAAAGCATCACCAGTACCTGAAAGAAGCAATATCCGGGATTCCGGGCATTTCCTTCCGCCTGATTCCCGATCCGGAAGGGGATAGTCATACCTTCCTGAGCTGGATGTTGCCCACGGCCGAATTAACCCGGGCGGTGATAGCTGAAATGAGGGACCGCAATATCCTGGGAGGCAATTTTTACTGGTTTGAACACAACTGGCACTATATCCGTAAATGGGATCACCTGAAAAAGGCCGAGACCCTGAACCGGCTGTCCGGTGAACAGACCCAGGCGCTTAAAAACCTGCAGGGGCAGGATTTCAGCCGGAGCGACGCCGTGATGAGCCGCTGCATCTCCACCGCCATATCACTTTCCTGGACCGAAGCACAACTCCGGGAGAAAGGAACCGGGTTGGCAACGGCCATAAAAAAAGTGCTGGCTAATGCTTCCCCTCAAGCGCATTACAGTAATCGAGTGACCCCAGTCTGAACCGGAAGGGGATATGGGTCGCTTTTTCCAGCTTCCACTCTTTTTTGCAGAAAAACCCGGACTGGCAATAATAAAGATCCGGGGAAATGATCGTTTCCGGACCTTCACTGTGGGTGAGTGAAGGTATTCCGGTATAGGCAGAAAGCGCATAAAGAGCCGGAAAGGCAGGAGAATCTCTTTTTTCATACTTTAACGTCTCCCCGGGCAGATTCAATTGCCTGAAATCCGCTTCCCAGGCGGCTTTTGTCTTTTCCTGGCCCCTAACCGGCAGAAAAGACAGCAGGTAAAGGGGCACAACAAGAAAACTTATTTTTCGTTGGGATTTATTTTTCATAATTGTATGTAAATTTACGGCGCGGTTTTTGTGGAAATGGCGGATTTTTTGAAAACTTCCGTTTTAAAGCGACGATCCCCTGAATATAAAATGGCATTAAGTCAGTCCTTACAGCAAAAGTTACTGCAAAAACTGTCCCCACAGCAAATTCAATTGATGAAATTGCTGCAGGTACCTACTGCCAACCTCGAAGAGCGGATCAAGGAGGAGCTGGAAGAGAACCCCGCCCTGGAAGTGGCCGAAGATGACCATGACGATGGTTTGACGGAAGATAGCAAGGATGAGTTTGAAGATAAGGACGAAGAGTTCGAACCCGAAGGCACGCAGGAGGAATACGACAATATAGACATCAGCGATTACGTGAATGAACACGATGATGAGGTATCCGACTATAAGCTCAGGGACGACAACTACCCTGAACAGGACGACAACAAGACCATTTCTCACAAAGTGGAAACCAGTTTTTACGAGTTGCTCCAGGATCAGCTGGGCATGCTGAAACTGGACGACCGGAGCCGTAAAATAGCGGAACAAATAGCCGGAAGTATTGATGACGATGGGTACCTGCGCCGGGAAACGGCGTCCATCGTGGATGACCTGGCCTTCCGGCAGAATATGGAAAGTACAGAGGCGGAGGTAGAGTCCGTGATAGCCAAGATTCAGCAGTTTGATCCGCCGGGTGTGGCTGCGAGGAACCTGCAGGAAAGCCTTCTCCTCCAGTTGCAAAGAAAAAAGGCCGAAGGCAAAAGTGTGGAGCTGGCCATCCTGGTGCTTTCAGATTACTTTGACGAGTTCACCAAAAAACATTACGATAAAATTCAACGGGGACTGAACATCTCGGAAGAGGAATTCCGAGATGTGATCCGGCAGATCGTTAAACTTAATCCCAAACCCGGCGGCCACGTGGGCGGCACAGGGAAGGGGGAAGGTTATGTGGTTCCTGACTTTTTTATTTACAACA
>CAJDUL010000011.1_pt1 | contig 21955 bp, 22 predicted proteins | sample 7390691 | NCBI WGS metagenome assembly CAJDUL01 (sample SAMEA7055677, study PRJEB34461) | soil metagenome | biome: terrestrial ecosystem; feature: Peninsula; material: soil | place: Antarctica | collected 2016
AATAATTTCAAAAAGCATGATGTAGTTAAAATATTTTCCGGCTGATCCCACTTTCATCCTTGAATACAGCCTGCCTAATCCGGAACAAAGTACAACCAAACCGATAAAATAAATCAGGTCATGTATCTTCGGAAGATTAAACACAACCCAGGTCATTAAAAATCCCAGGCCAAAATAAATGCCACTCAGAAACCTAAAAAGATTGTCTAAAACAGGTTGTGTCGGAGCCGTCGCCGGTAAAAATGAGCCCGATCCTTTTATTAAGAGATTCATGCCTCCGGCTACGCATATCAGGGAAACAATACCTAAGAGAATCTGCAGGGTTAATTCCATAGCTAATTGATTTGATTATGGTAAAAAAGGGAAAGATAATCGAGGGTAGTCAATATGGCGCTGTGTAGCCAAAACTTTTGGCAATCACTTTCAGCAGGTATTCTTTCGGATCGCTGGAATATTCCCAAAACATCACACCTGCCAGATGATGCCGCTTCACATACCGGCATTTTAATTTTACTGATTTCTGATCATCATAAGTAATGAATATTTTCTTATCCGCATTAAAAAGATATGGAGCTTTTGCTTTGGAATCCCAGTAACGGACGAACCCATTCCTGTTCATCAGGCTGTCGTTTATATAGCTGAAGCCTCCGCCTCTTTGGGGCTTCAGGGTTTTTCTGTACAGGCCATGATTATCCGTCGTTGCCATTTGCTGCCCTTTCCCATAAAATGCAATGCCCATCACAATTTTGTTTGGCGGTACACCGGCATTGATAAGATTACGAATAGACTGATCTGCGGAATTAATCCTGCTGTTATCGCCGGAAACGTACAAATTGGTGTGGTGGGAGGACAGGCTGTCGCCGCTTTCATCATAATCATAGCTCATCACATTGATATAGTCGGTGTACAGCTGTACCTGGCTCATTTCCGTGTGTTCAATATAATCCATGGAGCCGCCGACCGCCGTCGTAACAAAATATTTCTTATGGGTAATCCGGCCCAAGGAATCCAGCCATTGCCTCAAATCTTTAAATAAGTTCGTATAATGCTCCTTGTCTTCCGGCCGGAAAAGATTGCCGTCGCCGATCATTCCCGGATATTCCCAATCGATATCCACACCATCGAGATCATATTTTGCCACGATATCCACAGCGCTTTTTGAAAAATTCGATGTTGATGAATCGGTGAGAACAGCATCGGAAAAATTCTTGCTCCAAGTCCATCCGCCAATAGAGATTAAAATTTTAAGGTCCGGGTTGCGCAGTTTTAAGCGGGTAAGCCTTGCGAAATTCAGGGTGTCCGTGGCTTCATTGTGCAACCAGGCGCGGTTTTGTTTTATGTCAACAAAGGCGTAATTGATGTGTGACAGGCGCTCCGCATCAATCGAATCCGGTTGCAGCAGCCTGCCCCTGAATCCGCCGACATAGGCAATGATTACCGGTTTTTGCCTTTCTTGTGCGGCGCAGTCAGCAGAAAAAATAAGGGCTGATGTGAACATCCATAACGACAGCGTTTTAAAAAAGTCCATCCGGGTTGGTTTTTAGCATAATGATCGTGTGGCAATGCCAATGCCTGTTTTTGTAGCCCGGCCGGTTTCCCTGCGGAAGGTACAGAAAATTTCTTCCGGAATGAATGGGAATGTGCCCATATCGAGTTGGTTAATCGGCGTGGCTCCGAATAAACTAACCCGTCAATTTCTTATACAAAATCAACTAATATTCCACCGGCTGACCTTTGTCCAGTTCAAAGGTGGAATGTACCAGTAAGCCGACCCCGGATTTTCATTTCTCATATATTTTAAATGATTTTAGAAATGGTTTCAAATACCGGATGGCCGTGCTTTGGCTTATCCCTGAATTCCTTCCATATATTCAATTTTTGTATAATGGACGCGTCCCTGTTGTTAAGGCAAAAAAATATGATAATTTGCATTAGCCAACAGACTAAATCTAAATAGATATCATGGGAGGACAAGGTGGAAATAAAGAACACCGCTATGATGCCATAGTGATCGGCACCGGCATGACCGGCGGATGGGCGGCCAAGGAACTCGCCGAAAAGGGATTAAAGACTCTGGTACTGGAGCGCGGGCGAAATGTTGAGCACGTCAAAGATTATACAACAGCCAACAAATCGCCTTGGTAACTTCCGCACCGCCAACATTTAGCAAAAATATTCCGAGATGAAAACCCGCAGCTGTGTCGCGCGGAAATGGGGACGGGTAGAATGGGAAGAGATCCAAAAACATCCTTGCTGAACGGATTTATTCAGATGCATGCTGTAAAGAATGTCTTTGTCACCGACTGATCCTGCATGAGTTCGGGTGGATGCCAGAACCCGTCTTTAACCTATATGGCCTTAACCGCAAGAGCTGCTGATCATGCAGTGACCGAACTGAAAAAGGGGAATATATAATTTCCTGCCGGTTGCGTCACGTATAGCTGTTCAAATTTCCCATAATTTAAACCGGCGGTCGTGAACCGCCGGCACCGTAAATAGTTTCATTTTATTATGACGTATCAGGTTAACTGATGCTGTAACTGTCATGGTTAAATCTTTTTCCGATGCTTAAGCCATTACTGACAGCAATCCGGTCCACAACAAGGGGTTTCGTCTTTGGATTTTTGGGCAAAAACGGTGATGCTGTATATTCCTGTACCGGAATTTTTAAACTCCCGGATTTCATCAGGCGATAAATAACTGCCTAAAATATCATCTGGAATGATAATGGACTTTTCTTTCTGGATGATGATGTTTTTGAAGCCGTTGATTTCAATCAGTTCCATATAAGCCTTTTTTTGCACGGCTCCGGATACACAACCGGAATACATTTCTGCCGTTTTACGGATTTTGTCCGGGAGAGAACCGACCAGGACAATATCTGAAATGCTAAAATGACCGCCTGGTTTTAGGACTCGTTTGATTTCTTTGAAAACACCATCCTTATTAGGCACCAGGTTCAGGACACAATTGCTTACAATCACGTCTGCACTATTGGCCGTAACAGGCATTTTTTCAATATCCCCTTTCCGGAATTCCACGTTATGAAAATTCAGCTTTCCGGCATTCTTGCGGGCTTTTTCAATCATGGCATCGGTAAAGTCAATACCGATTACTTTTCCGGTCTCGCCGGTTTCTGCGCGGGCGATAAAACAATCATTGCCGGCACCTGAACCAAGATCGATCACTACATCTCCTTTTTTAATTTGGGCAAATTGCGTAGGCAGTCCGCAACCGAGCCTTAGATCTGCGTCCGCATTATATCCGTCCAGGTTGGTATAATCGTCAGCCATGATGTTATAGACTTCGGTAGAACAGCATCCCGAGCCGCAGCAGGACGCTTCATTGGTTTCCTTATCCTGAAGGGCAATGTCGCTATACTTCTGCCGCACCATTTCCTTTATTTGTTCTTGTGTTTCCATGATCAGTGTATTTAAAATGTGAATGATTTTTTGATTTTACATCCAGTAAGTGACGCCACTGGCTTCCTTCACGAAAGCCAAAACGGCTTTCTCAATCTCATCCCGGATCTGCCGCGTTCGCTGTAAAACTTCCTGCTGGGTGGCTTTGAACGCCGATGGATCCTCAAATGACCAGGCGATCCCTTTAGCCGCTCCCGGGAAGACGGGACATCTTTCTGCACTGGCCCCGTCACAGACCGTGATGACCGCATCGTAGAAAGTGTTTTTCCTGAAAAGATCAAGGTTCCAGGCCCGCGCTTTCAGCTTCAAATTGTCCGTTTCCGTACTTGTTTAGAAAGGCTTCAGCCATCTGACTGCGGGCAGAATTATGGATGCAAACGAACAGGATTTTGTGCTTCATGTCTGATAGATGAGCGTATTATTGTTTTAATGCAATATGACGATAATAATAAATAAAAAAATAGTCAGCAACATGTATCCTTGGGAATGTAGTTCATGAAAAAGGTATCCATAATCGTTTTAAATTGTTTCCAGGTTTTAGGATCGATACAATAGCAAACGCTGGTCCCATCAATCGTTCCCTGAATAAGGCCCACCTGCTTTAGTTCTTTCAGGTGTTGGGAAATGGTAGGTTGAGCGAGCCCCAGCTCGTCTACCAGGTCTCCACAGATACAGGAATTGGTCTTGATGACATGCTGTATGATGGCTATTCGCGCCGGGTGTGCCAAAGCCTTCATCATGGAAGCCAGCTTATTTTGCTTATCGGTAAATATTTCAGATTTGGTTAATCCCATTGTATAAGTATAATGCAATATTACGATGAATATCCAAAGTATCAAATTTATTTTTTGTGGGGCAAAAATGACCTATGTGTTCCACCATGGTCTAATCCTCCGCCATTGATGTCTGAACCGGTCCCGGTATCACCCTCGCGGAAGCATCGGCAGCCGCGTATGTATGGGTTGGATTCTCATCGTATTCAAAACGCAAGCATGACGAGGAAATTTGATAAAAATGGATTATTTTAGAAGCCCAAATGGAATCGCCTCATCCGGTAGATAGCGGGTTGAATTGGCTCGCAGGCTAATAATAATTATGAGAAAGCTATTCAAAAAGATGCCGCTCATTTTATTTATTTTACCCTTCCTGGTATCATGTAGAATAAAAAATAAACCGGTATCCGCTGCGGATATTAATGCCATTAACCTGAAAAGGGGCGACATTATCCTATGTGGCCCTCCGGATAAAGCATTTGGCACTGTGGCATTTGATGTCTCCTGCTCACAAAAAGTAAAAAAGGATTTCAATCTGGCAGTGGCTCTTTTGCATTCATTCGAATATGATGAAGCGGAAAAACGCTTTGCCAGCATTATCGATGAAGAACCTGAATGCGCGATGGCCTACTGGGGAGTGGCTATGTGCAATTATCATCCACTCTGGTCATCGCCCAGTCAGCCTGAACTAAAAAAAGGATCAAAAGCGATTCAAGTAGCCCGGTCCATCGCGCAATCATCAGAAAGAGAATCTGATTACCTGGAAGCAATAGCCATGATTTATAAAGATTGGGATAAAGTAGATGAACATATTCGTTGTATCAACTATGAGAAAGCGATGGAAATGATCTATAGGAAATATCCGCGTGATAAGGAAGCCGCGATATTTTATGCATTGGCCCTTGATGCAGCTGCTGATCCGGCGGACAAATCGTTTGCCAATCAAAGAAAGGCGGGAACCATTTTAAATAATATCTATCCGGATGAACCCAATCATCCCGGCATCGTTCATTATATTATCCACACATTCGATTATCCCGAACTGGCTGAACTGGCTCTGCCTGCTGCGAGGAAATATGCTTCCATTGCCCCAGCTTCGGCACATGCCCAGCATATGCCGTCTCATATTTTTACCCGGTTAGGTCTTTGGGATGAAAGCATAAAGTCAAATTTGATGTCTACCGCCTCTGCCAAATGCTATGCTGAAAATGCCGCCATTAAAGGTCATTGGGATGAGGAACTCCATGGGATGGATTACCTGGTGTACGCTTATTTACAAAAAGCAGAGGTTGAACTTGCGAAAGAACAATTGGATTACCTGAAAACGATTCATGCCGTTTATCCTGTTAATTTCAAGGTTGCTTATGCATTTGCTGCCATACCGGCGCGTTTTCTGCTCGAAAATAAAATGTGGAAAGATGCTGCTAACCTGGAAATCTACCCGATTGCCTTTCCCTGGGAACAATTCCCCTGGCAGCAAGCCATTATTCATTTTACCCGGCTGCTTGGTTTTGTGCATACGGACAAAATTGATTCAGCGGGCATTGAACTGGAAGGATTGAAAATTCTTCACAAAACCCTCGCCGGCGAAAAAGATGTCTATAAAGCGAATCAGGTAGAGATTCAAATCAAAGCTTCCGAAGCCTGGATCCTTCTTTTAAAAAAAGAAAATAACGACGCCCTGGAACTTATGCATGCTGCGGCGGATATGGAAGATGCCACGCAAAAAAGTCCTGTCACACCCGGAGAAGTAATTCCGGCCCGTGAATTATTGGGAGATATGTTATTGCAAATGGGGGATAGTAAAGCAGCACTGGCAGCTTATCAGGAGGACCTTAGGCGCCACCCAAACCGTTTTAACGGTCTTTATGGTGCGGGGTTAGCGGCGGAAAAATCCGGAGACGCCGGGAAAGCGAGATTCTACTATAAACAATTGTCGGATATAAGCACAATTCATTCTACCCGATCTGAACTTGCTGCCGCAAGACATTTCTTAAAAAAAAAGGAATAATTTTATGGATCCTACTCATCTTAAGTTGATAGTATCTGCTGCTAATAATAAAAGACTTTTTTGTCCTATATTCAGTATAGTTTAACTTTGAGGCAGGAAAATTATGGATTTCTTTCTCAAAAACACCGATCATGACAGAAAAGCCCATTAAACGTAGTAAGCACTTACTGCTAATTTCCCGCGAGCACCACTTCGGATTGTTATTCTGCTGGAAGATCAGGCAAGGTATAAAGTTGAAGATTGATTCCGCTCGTATTGCCCGGTATGTCCAATACTTCTGGCAAAACCAACTTCATGCGCATTTTAAAGAGGAAGAAATGCTGATCTTCCTGGATAAGGCAGATACTTTGGTACAAAAAGCACAGGAAGAACACGTCCATATCAAGAACCAGATTCAACAAATCCTGCAGGCAGCCAATCATGTTACACATCAGCAATTAAACGGTATCGCTGATGCAATTGACAACCACATCCGCTTCGAGGAACGAACGCTTTTTCCTCACCTGGAGGAAATATTTACCGAGGTGCAACTTAAAAATATTGCTGACCTACTGGAAGAGACGGGGAATGCTCAGGTAAAAGACAATTATCCTGACGAGTTCTGGGTTGCAATGAGTTCCTCTCTCTAGGTGGCATATCCATCTGCGGGGTATCCCCAATATGGTTTAATTTCGGATTGTCGTGCGGCCGGGCCGTCATAATCCATAGATTTAACCTGATGCAATTAAGGGCATTATTTGTATCCATTTTTTTAATCTCTTTTTTAACGGCATGTAGCCAGGACAATTATGAGATTCAGGTGTATGGCTCAGAAACGGTTCCAAAGCAGTACACCATGGTCGAACTGCACAGCAATTTTACTTTTGACGGGCAGAAATCGGTTGAGAATGGCGTATTACCTACAAATCATGTTTTTCACGAAACCATCGAAATCACGCATGGCTGGAACTCGTGGTTTGAAACCGGTTTTTACATTTTTAATACCCTGGGAAGTGATCATCGGACTACGTATGTAGGGAGTCATATCAGACCAAGAGTAAGGGTTCCCACGGCCTGGGACTGGCCCGTCGGCGTAAGCCTGTCATTGGAAGCGGGCTTTCAAAAAAGGGAATATAGCGAGGATGACTGGAGCCTTGAAATAAGACCCATTGTAGATAAGCAATTCGGGAAACTGTATATTTCGTTTAACCCGACATTTGATAAATCTTTTCATGGGGTAAATAAAAATCTGGGTTATGTGTTTTCCCCGAATGTTAAAGCCGCTTATAATATAACCAAAATCATTGCGACCGGCTTAGAGTATTACGGATCTTTAGGGCCCCTTAACCATATTGAGCCGTATCAAAGCCAGCAGCATCAGCTATTTGTAGCCATGGACCTGGACTGGTCGCCCGACTGGGAACTGAATGTGGGTTATGGCTTTGGTCTTACCGATGCAACGGATAATGGAATTTTCAAAGTAATCCTCGGTTACCGATTTCATAAATAATCTGTTTTCCCGCAAAACATTTAACAAATGGCAGGTTAGAAACAGTAGTTGACCTGTTGCCATAATCAGCGGTTATTACGGCATGAATTATGACCTATATTGCCTGAAATATCAATCGGGATACATATGGAGATCATCAAGAGTATTCAGAACAGAATATACGAAATACGGGGCGAAAGGGTGATGCTGGACAGGGATCTGGCGGCTCTTTATGAAACGGAAACCAAGGCGCTGAATCTGGCGGTAAAACGGAATGCGAGGCGGTTCCCCAGGGATTTCATGTTCCAGCTTTCCAAGGAAGAATGGGAAGTTTTGAGGTTTCAGATTGAAGCCTCAGAAAAAGCCAATCCTTTGAGGTTGCAAAATGAAACCTCAAAGGGAAGGGGTGGTACCCGGTATTTACCTTACGTCTTCACCGAACAGGGTGTTGCCATGCTCAGCGGGGTGTTGAATTCGGAGAAAGCCATTAACATGAATATTGCCATCATGCGGACCTTTATCGAAATAAGACGGCTTAGCCTGCAACAGATGGATCTGAGATCTCCGCTCCGGAATATCATGGATCGGTTGGGTGAGCATGATATCCAGTTAAATCAAATTTATGATGCGATGGAGAATCTTCTGGACGATAAATCCGCTCAGAAGAAATGGGAAGACAGGGAAAGGATCGGTTTCCGAAAACAGACTGAGGGCGACCGGTAGGCACCATCCTTGCATCCAGCATGCTGTAAGGCCACGTAACCACGTTAACCGGGCAGGCAATTCTTAGAGATCCGACTGTCTGTTTGTATTGTGGGAAGATTTATTCCTGGCTTGTTTCCACCAACCTGCCGAGACCATTTTGATGATCGTTCTTTGCGCAATAAATGATCTGGTTGATATTCTTTTCAATTAATGTTCTCAGGGCCATATTGATCATGAACTGTTCATTTTTTTTCATCCCCCCAAAAACGTATTCTTCATTGGCCTGATAAATGGGTTTAAAGCTGGCAGAATCTTCCACTATGATTTTTAAGGTGGTTTTATGGTCCCCCTGTTTACCGATTTCCGTTTTAATGGTATAGTCTGATTCAAGTACCGTCCGGGTAACAAACTGAGAGGCTTTCAACAGGTCCTCCTGAAGGAATCTTTCTGCCATGTTCCCTCTTTCTATGTAAAAAAATCTTTGCGCCCGGGTAAAAAAGACACTGGTGATTAAAATGGTCAGAAGACATATTTTTTTCATTTCATCCGGTTGCAGGTAATCAGAAGCTAAAGTTATCAAATTTCCCGAATGAAAATGGTTTCAAAAACAACTACTTCCGGGTCCTGCTCTTTATCCCTCAAGGGTTATAGTTTATTGATGGCTGCAATCATTCTGTCTGCCTCAATTTGCTGGAAATTGGTCAGACCGCCATCAAAACTCAGCGTATACCATATACCTTCTTTTTTACTCAGGTCCACTCTCTTGATGGTATAATCCTTGAATTCGGCCACATCCCCGGTATTGCCAGTCTTCAGGGTGGATAGTCCCTGTTGAAAATATTTCAATTGTTCCAGGCTGGAGAACCGCAGGTTTTTCATGATTTTCGCATTGGTATATTCCTGTGTACGGAAGGAGAGTACATAACAGGTGTCTGTCGCCTTGGTTACTTTTTGAAGATTTATAGGCCAGGTATCCGAGCGTAATTCAAGCAAATTGGTGGTGGAGATATTTACAATTTTAAACTGTGCCTTTCCGAAGAAGGGAATAAATAGAGAAATCCAGATAAGCTTTTTCATGTTGTTATTTAGTTTTGAAAATTTGCTTAAACAGCTTTAATTAAAAAGCAACTATAAAAGAAAATATTATAAAAATTTTAGGAAATCCACCGTCCCTGATCCTTTCCCATCAGTATAACGAAGAAAAGCAGGATGTATTATGAATAGGCGCTTCAGAAATATCGTGTGTATAAGAGCAGCCTATTACAATTCTTAGAGGAAAAACGATTGAAGGATAAGTGGTTATAACCGGGAGTCGCAAATCCTGATGGCTATTACAATCCAACAATATTTGCTTTTTCTCCCTTCGGTTTGAAATGAATAAAACCTTCCGCCGCTTCTACGCCCGCTTCCAGGCCCCTGAATTCTTCCATGGTTTTAAAAAAATCGGCATATACCTGTTCCGGGTTTTGGGTTTGGTGTGCAAACATGGCCTGCTTTTTCCTATCCCGGATAGTCGAGATGTCCACATAGTCCGTGGGCTCAAAGGCCATGGTTTCACTCCCGGTATTTACTTCGTAGAAGTAAAGTTGAAATGACTGCCCCGATTTTGCCCAGGCATTGAATCCCAATAACCCGGAAACCTGGTGATCCTGGTGGGTATCCGTTGGCCAATGGGTAAAAAGCACATCGGGTTTTTCGGACAGGATCATTTTTACCAGGGTTTCAATGCTTTGCTTGTTTAATTCCGTATGGGCATCAACCTGTCCCGCAAAAAGTGCTCTTGCTTTTAGGACCTTGCAGGCCATATCGGCTTCATGGGTTCTCAGGGCCGCAGACTGTTCAAATGTTTTAGATGGATCCCCCGCCTCACCGCGGGTCAGGTAAATGATGATTACCTGATGACCGGCATCACTGTATCGGGCGAGCGTTCCGCCGCAGCCAAATTCCGGGTCGCCGGGATGCGCGCCTATACAGATAATGTTGAGTTTCTTTTCGGCGGCACTGACACTGGGATCTAAGGCTAAATCACGATCTGGGTGTTTTAGGAAAGGGGAGAAAGCCAATCCGCCGACCCCAAGCGTTGACATTTTTACAAAATTCCTGCGGGTCGATTCATTTTTATGCATAAACTCTGGTTAATTTCAGAAACAGGAACAGCGAAAGACAAGTAAGACCCGCTAAAATAAACAAAGATTTCCAGGGGAATGATTTACCGGTGTCAACGGCGTCGGTTTTGCCGGCCACAATAGCAGCTGCCCAGTAATAGGGGAGTTTCTTTTCCCCCGAAGCAGCATGTATAAAATCCAGTTTTGCTTTTTGCAGCGCAATATCCAATGGCATTCCTTTCGCTACATAGATATAGAATAATTCTGTAAGGCCGTATGTGGATTGGTCGTCCACCGACCATAAATTGATCACGGAGGAAGGTATGCCCAGCGACGCAAAACCACGGTTAAAACTAAAAATCCCTTCTCCCCTATATAATTTACCATTTCCGGTTTCGCAGGCAGACAGTACGATGAGTTGCGTGGTCGCTTTGTTTTCCGGAATTAATTCCGACAGATAGAGTGCCGAATCGGCAAAATAAATCACCGGTTCGCCGTTGCCACTGCTGTCCGATGCATGGGTGTATAATTGAATGATTTTGTATGACGGGAACTGCTGCATAAAATTATATTTTGACGCCCTGCCAGATGTCAGGATTTGCGTTTTTGAAAAAAGAGATCCAATCTTCTCCGCCGATACATCGCTTTCCGCCAATGAAGCCAGATGAGCAAATGATGCAAAGGTTACAGGGGCCACGCCTAAAAAGTTTCCCGATGGACTTCCCGCAAATTTGGAAAAATCATTAACCAGGTAACGCACAGAATAGGTATAACTGACGGCATGTTCATTGAGAAAATAAACAGGTTCCGGGGACCGCACACTGGTTACCATCGCCTCAAGCGGAAAATACCGGCCATCCGGGGAGACGATAATCCTGCCAACGGGCAACGTATCCTGTTTAAAAAGCAGTTGGTATAACTGACCGGCCGTCTTCGCAAAACCGTTAAAATCCTGGTTCAATAAAGACGGGGAAGACAGGTAAGCTGTATATCTTTCCACCAGTTTTTCGAAATCATTTTTATTTATCCTGTTTATGCTGGCGCTTCGTGCTGTAAGGATCAGCAGGTATTCGGCGCTGTCTCCGTTAAAAAATTCCAGGATCGCCTGTGAACGGCCGTCTCCCAGTAAAATGGTTTGCACTGCTTTCAGGGAAATGAAATGGGTATCTATCAGACTCTGGTAAAACCAGGGACTGTGCTCTTTGATCAGCTGGTCGATCCTGCTCAATTCCTGCTTGTTAATAAAAAGCGCTCTTTGTGTTTCAGAGAATTGCTTTGATGCGGGGTCGGAAGCTATATTTTCTCTTTGCAGTTGAAGAATCCTTTTTCGGACCATCGCCATCCGGGAAATATCAGCATCGGGGATCTGCTGTTCCCTGATTTGATCGATGAGCAGCGCTGCCCTGCTTTTTTCAAAGAAATAAAATGCGTTTTCCTGATCGCCTGATAAAAAACAACTTTCTATTGCCCGTTCATACAGTCGTCGGGTGTTGGCGCGCCAGAATAATTTGGAGGTAAGTTCGGTCTGGGCCGTTTTGATCTTATCCAACAGTAGGTCGGCGGTTTTATAAATGGTCAGCGCCATCTGGATAAACTGCAAATTTCCGCCCTGTTTGTATCTTACAAGGTAAGCTTCTGCCTTATCCAGAACAAGGTTTATGATAAATTCAGCGTTTGTCTTATTCAGGATATCATCCCCGGAATTATTCAGCAGGTTCGTTTCATCCGTTCCCGGATGTATTTTATGGAAGGCCTGTGCAAAAAAATAAAAGGCCTGATCAAAGGCCCCCTGTTGTACATACACGTTCGCCATATTGTCCAGGATATAAACAGAATCATTGGCATTCGCATATTTCAATGCTTCTTTATAACAAACTAAGGCCTTCTCATTTTGGTGCAACTTTAAGTAATACAATTTGTAACCCAGGTTATTCCATGTTCCTGCACATCCGGAAGAGTTTCCTGCTTTATGATCATAGAATAAAGACTGCCTGGCATAAAGAATGGCTTCGGCAGGTATGCCTCTTTCTTCTGCAATATTTGCTTTTAATCCCAGCAGGCTTCCCAGGTTCGTCTTATTTCTGGATCCACGGGATTCCCGGAGGGATTTTTCTACCCATCTGTCCGCCTCTTCATATCTATTCTGAAAAATGAGCGCGTTGATTTTCCAGCTGGCATAGAAGTAAGCATCTTCCGGAAGATATCCGGCCTTGCCGGCCATATCTTCACCCAGGGATATATAATTCAAACAATTGGAATAATCTCCTTTTTCAAAAAGATATTGGATCTTCCAATTGATGTATTTAATGGAGAACGGGTATCCGGCATTCCATTTTACCGATAGGGAGATGCAGCTGTCCATCGCTGCCATTTTAAGTTTTTCCTGACCGGTTGAATCATACAGGATCTCGAGGTTGTTATAATATTTGATAAGATGTGATTCATTAATTTCCGGTTTGCGGGTATGCCGGTCAATGATATCGATGGCGTTTAATGTAAATTCAATGGCCTGAGCAAAATCCTTTTGTAAAGAAAACAGCCATCCGATCCGTGACAGCAACAGGGCATGGGTGGAGTCATTCCGGTAAGGACAATTCCGCATTTCCCGCCCGTACACCATCAATTCACCCAACTGAACCCCTGCAGGGATTCCGGATGAATCCCGGAGGTACACGATCCTGTTCCACAGATAATCCCTGCCGGGGCATTGGCCGCAAAGAGCGGGTGTTAGCATCAGACAACCGGCAAGGATCAATAAATGCTTAAGCATGTACAGGCATCATGGGGTCTTATAAATAATATACCGCCCATCAATGGTTACATCCTTGGGCGATGGCTGGGGTGGGGTCTTGCTTATTTTATCCAGGCAATCCGGGGGAACCGTCCCGGGTAGCGTTTCCAGTAAACAACCCATTATTTTTCCACTGACAACCGGTGTGGCAAAGGAGGAGCCTTCATATCCTGACAAGAGGAAAGGAAGCTGGAATGCGCAGCAGTTTGGACCGGAAGCAGGAATATTCTCAACCCCGACAGAAACATACGTGTTCGAATAGTTCTGATAGAAGCAGGACAGTTGCGGGTTTTGAAGTCCGGTAACGCTGATCACATTCGGGAATGACGTAGTGAAACAGCCAGGGAAAAACAGCCGGGAAGGCGTCAGCTCATTCTGCTTGTCCGTGTTCCCGCATAGCGGAGGATTATGAACACCCGGAAGATTTCCCGCTGCTGCCAGCAGGGGTATCGATTTTGGCCCGGCAGTGTGGCACAGACCTACGTAGTGCCGCAAAACGGAATCCACATCGCCGGAACTGTAATACCCCAGGCTGGCATTGACGAGGGTTGCCTGATTTTGAACGGCATAACTTAAAGCGCAGCTAACGGTGAATGTGCTCCCGATCCTGTTGTTGTCCAAAACTTTAAGCACCATCACGCGCGGCATCACAGGCCTTTTGTCAAAAGATTTTTCCAACGCCTGCAGGGCGATGGTGGTAACTGCTGATCCATGTTTAAACTGATCATCGTCTGCATAATAGTCGAGGTACTGGCCATTATTAAACCAGAGGAAATTCCTGATGGTATTTCCGCCGGGGGCCTTCCATAATAGTCCCTTGAAATGGTCGGCATACAAAGTGCTATCGAGGCCGGTATCCATAATCGCCAGGGTTTTGGAAGTATCCATGGAAAAGCTGCCCAGGTTAATTATTCCGGTTGTATCAATAGGTTTCATAAGCTGTGTTATACTGTCGATCGTAACTGAATTATTCAGATTGGTATATTGTACGGCATCTCCACTGCCTCCCTGGCCTCTGCCCGGGGGAATGGGTGGATTGGGAGCCTGTCCGCTGGCAAACAGGGGAGTAACGCTAAAATTATACAACAGGGAATCGCAGGGACAATAAATATAAGTCTGAGAAACCACGAAACGGGGACTGTTGGTGGCGTTGTATTGATTTATATAATCCGTAATATACTGCTGCAGGTAGTTCATATACTGAAGCCTCGAGGCATTATTTGCCCCCGGTTGAAACAATACGTTCCAGTCAAGCCATTTTGCTTGATGGGGATATTCGCTAAACGGTGGATGAGAAGGAGCTTTATCCAGTGTGTACTTTAAATGACACGAGCCGATACAAACGATCAGGGAAATATAGAGGACGATAGGGGACAACCTGTTTAGGAAATCACCGCGAAAACGGGCATTCTCTTTCATAAGAAAAAGTTTAAGGTTTATAATGAAGATGTGTTACCACTTCTTTAACCACGCCTGTGCAGTCTCCTTTCCATCAAGCCCATCCTGAACTACCTTTTGCAACAGCTGTTTTGCCTTAGCTTCGTCACCGGAATGGTTTCGTTCCATCAGCGTAAGGGCCTGATAGAGCAGGGCAGGATTTGCGTAAAGATTTGTATATGTTTCCAGTTGTTCAAAGTAGGCCGACGCTTTATCGTATTCTTTAAGACGAAGCGCCACTATGCCGGCATATTTCTTTGCCGTAAAATTGGAGGTATCGGATTGAATGATTTTTTCCAATTGCTGCAGGGACTCAGCAGTTTTTCCTTCATTATACAAACGAAGACCGGTTTGCAGGCTATCGTTGCGACTGCTCATTTCCAGGCCAAGGATTTGCAGATTTTTCAGAATATACTGATCAGCCAGCTGCTTTTTGGGAGCGGGTTTAATAAAGATGTATAATCCAAAAACGATTCCCGCAATCACTGCGGCAGCTGCTAAATAATAACCCAGTTTGATTACCCTGTTTGTATTCCGGGAATCCCGATTCTTCCTGTAAATTTCCCAAAACCGCTGTTTTTTATTCTCCTCCGCCTGTTCTCTGGAAGCCTGAAATACGCTCAGGTAAAAAGCCACTTCTCCTGCAAAAACAGGATCTGATTCCATTTTCTCCCCAAACAGCCTGGCTTCTTCCGGCATTGGTTGAGATTTAAAAAAGCGGTCAATATATTCCCGGTTATCCATTTTTTTGTTCAGGTAATGTTGTAGATCCTCCGCATTTTTTCCAGGCAACGGAGCCTGCTTGTTTTTACCACATCTGCTGTTTTATAATAAAGCATGGCGGCAATTTCCTTATCGCTGTAGTTATCTCCCCAAAACAATAACAATTGCCTGCATTTATCTTCCAGACTGCCCAGTTTTTCTTTGAGCAAATTCCAATCGGCCTTGTCGATCAGTTTTTGCAGTACAGACCTGGATGAATCAGACAGGAGCAGCAGCCGGTCTGAAATGGACTCCGATCTGTTCACGCTGTTTTTATTAGTCGTTTTTTTACGGATCAGGTCAACACATTTATTGTGAAAAATCTGGTAGAGATAAGTCTTCAGGGAAGCGCGGCCTTCAAAACCTGCGTTGATTAAGTTTTCAATAGCAACCAGAATGGTATCGGAATAGGCATTGAAGGCATCGTCTTCAGATAAAGCATGTTTGGTTATGCCTTCCCGTATGAAATAAGAGAACCTGCTAAATAATTGTTCCTCGCTTCTTCTCCTGTCAGTACCACCCCGGCGGAGCTGTTCAATTATTCCCTGGTCAGCTCTAAGTAAGGAATCAAAGCGGTCCATGATCGTATCGTCTTGTCTACCAATTTAAGGAAAAATAACCTCATCTCCTTATTTCTGTTTACCTCCTTTTGAATACTACGTCTAAGCATTTACACCTAATCAATTTCTTTAACTATTAAATCTTACAAAAATGAAAAAGTTCCTGATTTTGCTGATCATAGGATGTATTTCCTATCCAGCCCTCGCCGGCAGCATTTATGCCCAGGGAAACGGCGATGTGGTTGCCTTTACGAACTCGAAAATCTTCATTAAATCGGTTCAGGCTTTTGCTGGCCTGGGAAGCCTGCCTTTCCTGGATTCCGTGAATACCAGCGATTTGAGCAAGGTCAGCTATGGGGCCATTAAAGATTTCAAGGGCCGGTATACAATGGCTTCCGGCGAAAAGTGGTTTGCTATAAATGGTGGGTTTATGGCTTATTTTAGTCAGGATGGGTATAATAACAGGGCTTATTACGATAAAAAGGGCCGCTGGCAATGTTCACTGACCTATTATAGCGAGGACAAACTCCCCAGGGAAATAAGGGCTATTGTAAAAAGCACATATTATGATTTTACCATTACGGTGGTTGAAGATGTGCAAACTCGGGTGAATGGGGTTTACCTGATTTATCTGGAAGACAAAACAAGTATTAAAATTGTAAGAGTGACCAGGGACGGTGATATGGATGTGTTTAAGGAAATTACTAAGTCGTAACGGTATACTTCCCGTTTTCCCTAAAACCGGTTGCCTCCTCATGGAGGCAACTTTTTTTTATCCTTCAGGAGAATTCAGGCATTTTTTGATTTTCCGCTCCAGCAAGTCCAATATCGCCTGGGATTTTACCAGGGTTTTTGCCTTCCTGAATTTTTCCAGCGCTTCCTTTGTATGTCCTGCCTCAAAGTAGAATTCACCCAGTGAAGCATAGAGCAAATAATAATTTTCCAGCGCCTTTCGTTTTTTCAATTCATTGAGGCACAGGATGGCTGCTTCGGGTCCTTCCTTTTTCCCTACGATTATGGCCAGGTTCAGTTTGATTACCGAGGACGGATTCAATTTTTCCAGAGCGGAATAATAAGTATGAATCTTTGTCCAATTGGTTTGGCTGAAGCTTGGTGCCAGACAATGTTCTGCAGCAATCGCTGCTTCCAGGTGATAGGTGGTTGGCGAATTTCCGGTAGCCGACTGAACAAGGAATTCGAAGCCCTGCATAATCAGTTCTTTGTTCCATAGGCTCCGGTCCTGGTCCTCCAGTATGATCAGGTCATTGTTATTGTCAATACGGGCGTCAAAGCGGGCAACATGAAAGCACATGAGTGCCAGCAGAGCATGGATAGGGGAATATCCGGCAGTGACCGGCGTTCCGATCAGCAGTCTGGCCAGTCGCATAGCTTCCAGACAAAGGTCTTTGCGGATGGTCAGTTGATCTCCGGAGGCATTATATCCTTCATTGAATAATAAATAAATGACGATCAAAACCGAATCCAGCCGTTTCATCAGATGCTGACCGGTTGGAACAGTGAAATCTATTTGCTCATTCCGTATTTTTTCCCTGGCCCGGTATAACCTTTTATTGATGTTGGATTCTGTGGCCAGTAACGCTGTTCCGATTTCTGAAATACTGAAACCGCAAAGTGTTTTTAGCGTGAGCGCGATCTGTGCTTCAGCGGGTAAGGCAGGGTGACAACACGTAAATATCATCCGCAGCTGACTGTCCTTTATTTCATCTTCCAGAAAAATATGGTCCATGGCATAGGAGGCGGTCCATTCGGATTTTAGCATGGTATCGATGTCTTTGGCAAATGAACGGAAAAGCCTTTCCCGCTTAATGGTATTGATCGCTTTACGCTTGGCGACCACCATCAGCCAGCCGGCAGGATTATCCGGTATTTCACCCCGGTTCCAGTCTTTCAATGCCTGATGCATGGTATCCTGAAGCACGTCTTCGGCGAGTTCCAGGTTATGGATGCCGAAAAGGCGTGTTAAAATAGCAACCATCCTTCCCGCTTCCTGGCGGAAAAGATGGTCGATTAAGGATTGAACATCCCGTGATGAGGAAAGCATGAATAACGTGTATTACATCATGCCGTAATTCCAGTTGAAACTGACCGAGAAGGGGGCATTGTTGGGTCAGTTCTGTCGCTTCCTGGATGTCGTTGGCATTGATGATAACATAGCCGGAGATCATCTCCTTGGACTCCATGAAGGGGCCATCCGTTAAGACTTCGCTTTTGGATTTGAGCAAACGGGCATCGGTTACCTCCAGCGGAGCACCGCCAACATAACGCCCTTTCAGCACCTTTTCCATCCATTCCCCGAAAAGTTCCATCCTCTTTTGCATGGCTTCCGGCGATGCTGTAGAATGATCACTACCTCTTACGATGATCAGAAACTGGTTCATAAAAATGATTTGAATGAATAATGAAAGCTTGTCAATCGGCCAGCCTAAATTAGGACAACTTGGAGGACTTTATTTGACTCCGGACTACCGGATTTACCTTTTCTTCATTTTTGGTAACATGAAGATAATATGTCATTTGAGGGGTAAGCCCCAAATTTGCAATAGATGTTAAATACAAATCATTTTATGCAAGAAGTATTTCAAATGCATTTCAGCCTGTTAAACCGGATGGGAGAAGTGAGCAAATCGCCTTATTTCCTGGTCGTACTAAGGAAAGGGCAGTATTCTGTTTCCGTAGACAGGGTGCCGATGGTTGAATAATATGTATATTTTGACAGGCTGGTACGGTCGGATCAGTTAAAACTGAAGTTTTATAAAACGCTATCCGACGGAAAATGGTATGATGGGTTGTATTCCGAAGAAGCAGAATTGTATTCTCCGGAATTTGGTATTCAGGAAATGAACGGGGAATTAAAATCTGCCATTGACGCTTATGAAACCACCCATGCCCGCATGGATAGTTTTTCCCTCTAATTTGTTACGCGTTCACCCTTTGTTGCTGGCACGTCCACGCGCCAGCTATTTTCTTACCGGCATTCTGCTTTCTTAAAGCACAAAGGTATTGCCCATATAATATGCCCTGCGCATACAGGTACTGTTCAATTTGATCATGTTGAATTCATGATGCAGAAGTACCAAATTGTTAGGCCGCAAGATTTATGTAAAGGAGAATGGCCTTGTGGGAAGTAACGTTTTGGTAATATCTCCATAACATTCCCATCACATCCTTGTAGGTCATTTGCATCCGGATGATTAAAAGTAAATCCTTTATGAGACCGTCATCAACAAGCAGGGCGCTACATAAGTATTTCATTGTTTTTTTTCCTTTCGTTTTTTTCTTTCGGGTATCGAAAGCCCAGTTCTTGATGAATTCGGATTCTGCCTTTAAAGCGGGAATGCCGAATTCGGGAAGGATCTGGGGTTATGCCTTTGGAGACTACTATTATAAAGCACACAGTGATTCACTGCTGAGGGGCGGTTCAAATCAGTATACCGGTGTTCCAAAAAACCGCACTGCCTTCGCATTCCGCCGGATTTACCTGGGCTACGATTATAATATCTCCGGGAAGTTTTCGGCTGAATTATTACTCGCGGCGGAAGATAATTCTACGCAGACCAATCTGGCAGGTACCACTACTACTTCAGGCGACCTGCTGTCTAACAACAAACTCAGTTTTTATATAAAGCTGGCGAATATTCGCTGGAAGAATATCTGGAAGGGGACGGATCTGGTAGTGGGCCAGGTAGCTACGCCGGCTTTTCCCCTGCTGACAGAAAAAATCTGGGGTTACCGGTCCATTGAAAGAACCATTTCGGATATCCGGCGCACCCCTTCTTATGATCTGGGCGTGGCTTTGCAGGGAAAGTTTGATGAAAAAGGCAATTTTGGATACAATGTAATGATGGGTAACGGAAGCTGTGCCAAACCGGAAGCCGATAATTTCAAATGGTTTTACGGAGACGTGTTCGCCATGTTCCTGGATAAAAAGCTGGTGTTCGATCTCTATGCAGATTATGAAAGGCTTAACTGGACGCCTTCCTGGCATCATTCCCGGAATATGATCAAAGGGTTTATCGCTTATACAACGTCCGCATTCACTATTGGTGTGGAGGGATTTGTGAACAATTTGAAGAATGACGTCGTTGCCACGAGAATTGACGGCAGTGCAGATACCCTTTCTGTGGTGTCGAAGGGTATTTCTGCTTATGTGCACGGAGACATTGTCAAAAGCAAACTGGGATATTTTGCCCGTTTTGATGCTTTCAACCCGGATAACAGGATTAATAATAACACGTATCTGAAGTATGCCGGCAATACCGGCAATTACAGCGATCCTTCCACCAAAGAAGAATTCATCACCGCCGGTTTGGATTTCACACCCGTAAAGAATGTGCATGTCATGCCGAATGTCTGGTACAACGCCTATAAAAGCCAACTGGACGGTACCAGCGGCTCCCTGCATTATGACTATGATTTGCTGTACCGCATGTCTTTCTATTTCGTTTTTGGTAAATAAAAATCTTAAAACATAAAAACAAACACCATGATATTTTCTTTTCGCAATTCAAAGAAACTGGTTTTTCTGAGTTTGATCGGACTGGTTTCGATTTTGGGGTATCAGAATAAATTGATGGCTCAAAATGATACCAAAACCCTGTTAGGAGCGGGCAGTACATTCATTTACCCGTTGTTTTCAAAGATGTTTTCAGAATACAATCAGAAAACGGGCATCCAGGTGAACTATCAATCCATCGGTTCTGGTGGCGGAATTTTGCAATTAACCAACAAGACCGTTGACTTTGGCGCTACAGACGGGCCAATGAACGAAGAACAGGCTAAGAAGATCGGCGTTCCGGCCCTGCATATCCCGATAGCCTCTGGCGCAGTGGTCATTACCTATAATCTTCCGGGAGTGAAAGCGCATCTGGGCCTTACACCCGATATCATTGCCGGAATTTATCTGGGAAAAATAAAACAGTGGAACGATCCGCAGATTGTTTCCATCAATAAAGGGATCAGTATTCCGGCATTTCCCATTCTCGTAACACACCGCTCCGATGGCAGCGGCACCACCAATATTTTTACAAATTATTTATCCAAGGTAAACCCTGAATGGAGTTCAAAAGTAGGAAGCGGAGGCGCTGTGAACTGGCCCGCAGGATTGGGTGGTAAAGGAAACGAAGGCGTAGCCGGGCTGGTTAAGCAGACCCCGGGAGCCATTGGATATGTTGAGTTGATCTATGCGCTTCAAAACAAAATGGATTATGCCCTGGTGAAGAATAAAAAAGGAAAGTTCATCCTGCCCTCGCTCACTTCCGTGACTGCAGCAGGCAACATCAGCCTGCCGGCCGATGCAAAAATATTTTTGACAGATACCGAAGCGACCGATGGTTATCCCATCTGCGGCTTTACGTGGGCCTTAATTTATAAGGAACAAAATTATGGCGGCCGTACAGCAGACAGGGCAGCCACGCTGTTAAAACTTTTGTGGTGGAACATTCATGAAGGACAACTGTATACCACCCCGCTGAACTATGCCCCGTTATCCAAACAGGCTTTACAGGTGGCCGAAAAGGTTTTGAAATCTGCAACCTATAATGGGAAGCCCATATTAAAATAATCCGGGTCTTTGGCTACAGGCAATTTTTAAAATTATGATCAAGGACGAAACATGGGGTTCAAAGAGGGTGAACCGTTCCTATGGGCAAATACGGGCGGAAGCGCTGTTCAAGCGGTCTTTGATCGTTCGCTGTCTGGGCTTGCTCCAGATATTTGTAGTAGGCCAATCGTCGCTCTTTGACCACCAGCGGCGGCATAAAGCCTAGATGCAGCGCTTGGGCCAATATAAGGAGGCGACCTGTGCGACCATTGCCGTCACTGAAAGGGTGTATTCTCTCAAACTCGGCATGCGATCGCGCCAGAGAAGCCACAATATCCTCATCAATTCGAAGGACATTATC
>CAJDUL010000041.1_pt1 | contig 21656 bp, 23 predicted proteins | sample 7390691 | NCBI WGS metagenome assembly CAJDUL01 (sample SAMEA7055677, study PRJEB34461) | soil metagenome | biome: terrestrial ecosystem; feature: Peninsula; material: soil | place: Antarctica | collected 2016
TATCCTGGTTTATTTTCCCTTCTTTTTCAAAGCCATCGATAACAGGCATGGCGGGGTACTGACCGATATCGTGTTGCAGTGGATCAGGCCCCGGGATCTGTCCCTGCTGGTTTTCCTGCTCATTTGGGCCAGTTTCCTGTTGCTCATCATCAGGATCATTCCCGCTCCCGATCTGGCGCTGCTCGTACTCTGGGGATATGGATTGCTGACTGTGCTGAGGATGATTTGTATCGGCCTGGTATCACTCAATCCGCCGGAAGGCCTGATACCCTTGGCTGATCCGCTCACAAACCTGTTTTATGGGAGTCACTACATTACGCACGACCTGTTTTTTTCCGGACATACGGCCACCGTGTGCCTGATCTTCTTTTGCCTGAAGCGCAGATGGGATAAGTATTTCGCGGGACTGGCAACCGTGCTGACCGGGTTGTTTTTACTGATCCAGCACGTTCATTACAGCATTGATGTGTTGGCTGCGCCCTTTATCACATACGCGGTTTACCGGATTGCCCGGCTTATTACCAGCAGGGAGCACCGGCTGTTAACAAGAGCTTAACCAGAAATTCCGGGGATAATGTCAGGAAATTAAAAATACGAATCCGCCTTACTCTGCGTTAACGTAAAGAACACAGGACCACATGCATCCCGTTTAATCATCAACAACCCAATACATTTTATACAACGGGAAAATACCTTAATTCCTTATTTTTGGAAATAATAGAAATTTCATAATTTTTTTAAGTTAATTTCATCCTGTCCAATTAATGGGTACTTAAGCAGTTGCCTTAAACTGTACAAGACTTAAATGCTACCATGATATGAAAAAATTACTATGTCCTGATTTCGTTTTAGGTGAGAAAGTGACGCGTGAGCAAGCCGCATTTTTTGATAAAAACGGCGTAATTGTTTTCCGGAATGTATTGAAACCAGAGACCGTTGAATTTTTTATTCAGGAAATCATCCGGATTGAAAAACGGTTGCTGGCGGAGGGAAAGGAAAAAATCAACGGGGTACCGCTCAAATTCGGCAAGGACCTCGATGGCAGTACCATTATTCAGCGTTTGTGTTTTTTGTCCCTGTTCAGCCCTACTTTCCACGAATTCCTGAATGACCCCCGCCTACATGCCCTGCTGGAGTTGCTCCAGCCTTATGAGGGACGTATTGCGGAAATTGAGAAGGATGGATTGATCCTTAATCACTATGTCCGCACCCCCGAAAGCAATTTTTCGCAGATGGGTTGGCACACCGACAGCCCCAGGGATCTTTTTCTCGGTCAGAAAATACTTCCCATGCTGAATGTGGGTATTCACCTGGACCCCTGTCCTTTTGAAAATGGCGGTCTCCGGGTATTGCCGGGAACACACAAACAGGGTGTATTGCGGCTTTTATTCAAAAAGAAATATTTTATCGACAATAATCCCGATATCAGGGAAATCGGATTTGACATCAATCCGGGTGATCTGACCGTTCATGACGGACGCATCTGGCACAGGGCTCAAAAATCCCCCCATATCGGCGAAGCCAGCAGAAGGAGGGTCATGTATGTTCCGATAATTACGGGTAAATACATGCCCAAAGATGAAAACAGCAAAACCCCTTTTTACCACCGTTTTGCTTCCAAGGTTCAGAACTAACTGCCCGATTGAACAATCTAAAATTATTTTCACATGCCTTTTGCCCTGATTACAGGAGCCAGCAAAGGAATAGGGAAAGCCATTGCCCTTTCGCTGGCGTCAAGGGGTTATGACCTCCTGCTCGTGGCCCGTTCTGAGGATCTGCTCCGGGACATGGCCCTGGAAATTTCAGCCGGTTCAAATATCCGTTGCCATTATCTCTCTATTGATCTGGCCGGCGACCGGGCCGCTGAAGCGGTTTATGCCTGGTGCAGCACGAATCAGTATCCGGTCAATATACTGGTCAACAACGCGGGATATGGTCTCAGCGGACCCTTTGAAAAATATGACGCCGATACCCACTCCGAAATGTTACAGCTGAATATTGTCACGCTGGTTAAACTTACCCGTCTCTTTCTTCCGGATTTTATAAAAAAGCCCGCTGGCTACATCCTGAATATCGCCAGTTCAGCTGCCTATCAGGCCGTGCCCTTTTTATCCGCTTATGCGGCGTCCAAATCGTTTGTACTGAGTTTCAGCCGGGGACTGAATCAGGAGTTGAAAGGCAGTTCGGTTTCCGTAACCTGTGTTTGTCCGGGCCCGACTGATACTAATTTTGCTAATCGTGCCAACATCGGGAAAAAGGGACAAAAAGCTGCGGCACGTTTTAATATGTCGCCGGAAACTGTAGCCCATATTGCCGTCAATGCTCTTTTTAAACGTAAAACGGAAGTGATCACCGGCGGTATGAACAAACTGAGCGCATTCTTTGCCTGGCTGCTTCCCAAGAATGTGGTGGAGGGCGTGGCAAAAAAGCTCTATGATTAGGCTCATAGATTAATATTTTTCGGATGCTCATAAAATACTTCTTTCCCGGTTTGTTTTTGCTATTTGTTCAAAGCGCCTGGTGCCAGGCAGGGAAGAATACCATACTGACGGGAGCGGATCAAACCAGGTCCTATATTCCGCTGCTCAAAGGAAAGCGGGTGGCTATGGTGGTGAATCCCACTTCTGTAATTGCGGGAACGCCTACAGTGGACAGCCTGCTGCATGCCGGGATCCATATTGTAAAAGTGTTTGGACCGGAACATGGTTTCAGGGGGCTGGCCAGTAACGGCGCCGGTGTTTCGGATACACGCGATCCGGCAACCGGCATTCCCATCATATCCCTCTATGGTAAAAAATCAAAACCTTCCAGAGAGGACCTGCAGGATGTAGACATTCTGGTGTTTGACATCCAGGACGTGGGTGCCCGTTTTTATACCTATATCATTACCCTTCAGCGGGTGATGGAATCCTGTGCAGAAAATAATAAACCGATGTTGATCCTGGACCGTCCCAATCCCAACGGGTTTTATGTGGATGGTCCCATACTGGAAGACGCTCTCCGATCCGGTATCGGGTGGCAACCCATACCTATTGTACACGGAATGACAGTAGGCGAACTGGCTAGCATGATCAATGGGGAAGGCTGGCTGGCGGGTCATGTTACCTGCTCCCTCACCGTAATTAAATCAGCCAATTACACCCACGATTCGGAGTATGTGTTGCCGGTTCACCCATCCCCCAATCTCAATACGCAACAATCCATTTTGCTGTATCCGAGTTTGTGCTTATTTGAAGGCACGGTGATTAGCCAGGGAAGGGGAACAGATTTTCCGTTTACCGTTCTGGGAGCGCCTGCGCTGGCAGGGAAATATCCCTTTTCATTCAAGCCGGAAAGTATGCCGGGCATGAGTGAAACACCATTGCATCAGGATTCAGCGTGTTACGGCCTGGACCTGAGAAACTATGATACGGAAAATTTTCACCGAAGCAGGCAATTAAACCTGCACTGGCTGATGGAATTGTATCAGGCATATCCGCTGAAAGATAAGTTTTTTGATCGTTCTCAGAGCAGGCAGATGGGAAATTTTGACAAGCTGGCTGGTACCACCCAACTCAGGAAGCAGATCATCGCCGGTGTCTCCGAACAGGAGATCAGGAAAAGCTGGGAACCGGAACTGTCTGAATTTAAGAAGAAAAGAAAAAAATATTTGTTGTACAGTGACTTTGGGAATTGACAAAGGAGAATGACGGATTTTATGGGTAAATTTGCCCCCTGATGGAACGAGCTGAACCGGAACTATGTAAATAAAAGATTTGCAGAACTGGCTTTGCAGAAGAGCCGAAACATTAAAAAAAATCGATATGGGCTTTGAACAATACCATGAACCCCCCAGTGAATTGTCGCCGGATGTACGCACTTTCGCCCGAATGATCGCCTCTCTGGGCGAAGAAGCAGAAGCCATAAACTGGTATGAACAAAGGATTTCCGTGGAGAAGGATAAAATGGCAAAAGCGATCATGCAGGACGCTCAGAAAGAAGAGTTCAAACATTTTGGAATGGATCTTGAATTCCTGTTGCGCAAGAAACCGGTCTGGAAGGAGATTCTGCAGGGGATTCTGTTCAAAAAGGGGGACATCACCAAGCTCGCTGACCAATCGGAAGAAAAAGCCTGAGTCCCGGGCTGGAAGAGATTCTGAAGACGGCGCCTCCATTCAGGGGGAATATCTTATTGCAGAAATTTTTCTCCCGGCAATAAATCGCTGAAAATATTTGCGGAATCCTGAAGCGTTCTTCCGGTTTATTGTTGATTATACCTCAGCACACGATGCCGAATCATTAAATATCATGATAAAAACGAAAGCATACGCAGCCCACAATGCCAGTTCTCCACTGAGTGACTGGAATTTCGAACGCAGGGATCCCGGCCCAAAAGATGTACAATTTGATATATTATATTGCGGGGTTTGTCACACCGACATACACCAGGTGAGGAACGAATGGGGTAGTTCCATTTATCCCATGGTGCCCGGTCATGAAATTGTAGGGCGGGTGACGAAAATCGGAAATGAGGTGACGAAGTTTAAGGTCGGCGATCTGGCCGGCGTGGGCTGTCTCGTCGATTCCTGCCGGCATTGCGATAACTGCGCCGAAGGATTGGAACAATATTGCCTGAATGGAAATTCGCCCACGTATAATGGCCGGGAACAGGATAAGAAAACGATCACCTATGGAGGGTATTCGAAGCTGATGGTGGCTGATGAGGATTTTGTGCTTCGCATATCCGGTAAGCTTCCTTTGCAAGGTGTAGCGCCTCTGCTCTGTGCCGGCATTACCACGTACTCTCCCTTAAAGCACTGGCGCGTCGGTACGGGTCATAAAGTGGGCATACTGGGTCTTGGTGGCCTGGGACATATGGCTGTAAAATTTGCGGTTGCCTTTGGTGCCGAAGTAACCATGCTCAGTGGATCCCCATCCAAAGAAGCAGATGCTAAACGGTTGGGCGCGCACAAATTCCTGCTCACGAAAGATCCCGAACAAATAAAAAAGGTCAATGGATGTTTTGATTTTATCATAGATACGGTATCTGCACCGCATGACCACAATGTATACCTGGGGTTATTAAAAACCAATGGCGTACTGATCTGCGTTGGTGCTCCGCCCACACCCACCCAAATACTGGGTTTTAATCTGATCGGCGGGAGGAAAAGCATTGCCGGCTCCCTGATAGGCGGACTTCCCGAAACCCAGGAGATGCTGGATTATTGTGCCGCAAACAATATTGTTTCCGACGTGGAAATGATTAATATGAAAGACATTGACACGGCTTATGAAAGAATGCTGAAAGGGGATGTGCGTTACCGCTTTGTAATTGACATGGCGAGTTTGTAACGGCGGATGCCACGATCTCCTTTACACGTAGTCGTTATTTTTGCCGAGCGCGCGTTCGGTGTTTTTTCCCGGTATTATCCAGAAAACGGCCAGCAGTACAAAAAGCAACCCGGAGAAAAGCTGCCAACTGGTGTTGTGCGGGGTTTTTATTTCCAGCACCATGATGGCGATGATGATCGCTAAAACGCCATCGCTGAAAGCTTCCAGCCTTGATTTATTCATGAATAAAAATAATGCAGCAGCCTAGGATTCCTGTTCCTGGATGGCGGGATTGAACTGGGGAACAGCTTCCTGGACCCAGGGCGGCAAATTTTCTTCCTGAACGGTCCAAATGTCATCAACAGGGAGCAGGGTGAGATAATAACGGTTGCCACGATCATCACTCACGTCCACGTGATAAACAGAACCACCGATCCCGTTACTTTTCCTGAAATTGAATTCGCGCAAGCGGCCTTCGGCCTTAATCAACTTCGAAAACTGCACATTTTTCAATACTGCCATCTTGCAAATGTAAAACCTTCCGGCATAATTTATACTTAAATATCTGCCGCCAGACAAATAGATTATCCCCAAACGCGGTATGGCCTCCCGGTTCCGGACTCCCGGTCCCGGGTTTCCGGCGAGTATAAGGAATTTTTCAAAAAAAGATTAGGTTAATGAACCTTTTTATTAAAGTAAAATCACCTTTTTTCTGGACGATGAATATAAGGTCAGAACAAGACATGGCCAGTTTCGGGGATATTAACAATTGCTTAATAAGTATAATGACCGGCTGCTGTTTACGGGAATATTATTTTGCGATCTTTGAAAAAACAGCGTCTCATGGCTTTAAAAAGCTTTGATCAAACCCGGAAAGATTTAGAAAAGCTCATTGCCAAACATCAACTGAAACCCGAACTGAAATTACAAAATCCCTATATTGCCAGCGGTCCGGATTATGAAATACTGGCCATTGGAAAACCCAACGGGCTCTATGATATCCAGCTCCTGAACAAAGAGCAGGTAGAAAAATCCCTGTCCAATACCATCCGGATCTTCAGGGATTATGCCAGAACGGGGAAATAGTCTATTCTTCCGACGCTTGCGTCTTCAGCATAACGGCCTTCTTCCGGGAACGCCTTTCTTCTTCACCGAGTAAAAGTCCCCATGACTTTAAACTGTCCACCCGGTCAAAAACAATCTTCATTACGGCAATAACAGGGATGGAGAGGAACATTCCGGAAATGCCCCAGATCATTTCCCCGACCACTACGCCCAACACCGTGATGAGCGCATTTATCTTCACTTTGGAACCTACAATAACCGGGAGCAGCACATTGCTGTCGATCAGGTGGGTAATGACCAGGGTAATGATAACCAGAACCACCTTGCCTGCTACGGCAGCGGTGGCAAAAGTGATCAGTGAACTCAGCAAGAGGGCTGTGAATATGCCGAGGTAAGGAATGATGTTAAATATTCCCGTTATAAGCCCCAGTAGAATGGCGTATTTCACATCCAGCGCCCAGAAAGCTATACAGACCACGGTGGAAACAATCACCATTTCAATAAAGAGTCCCAGGATGTATTTCCGAAGGATGAACTGCACTTTTTCAATGATGTCGTGTACGATGAGGGAATTTTCTTCCAGGAATACGGAAACCAGGAAGGTCATAATCAGTCTACGGTAGGTTAAAAAAAAGAAGGTGTAAATAAAAGTAAAAATCAGAAAAAGCAGGATCGAAGAGATGGACATGATGGTGGCCCCGACCACGGAAGTTCCCGAAGAGAGCACCTGGGACGTAGCCGACTGAACATAATTCATCTGCTTGTGTGCGTTGATATGGTACTTGTGCGAGATCCAGTGCTGGAGATCCGAGAGGGAACTGTTTACCTGGGCCTTGAACTGGGGCCAGTCGTCCGCCAGTGTACCGATCTGCGAGCCCACCACGTACACGATCAGTGAGATGGCAGCCAGTAAAAGCAAAACGGCCAGCATGGATGCGGCCCCCCTGGGCAACCGGAGCTTATTCTCCAGGAAAGAGGCGAGCGGAAGCAGCAAAATAGAAAAAAGACAGGAAAAAATAAGGGGACTCAACAGATCCTTGGAGATGATCACGAGAAAACCAATGGAAATCAGGATAACCAGCACCGATGACAACTTATGATAAAAGGGCAGCGTTTTGAAGTTAAGGCTCATAAAAAAAATTAACCTTTAAAAAAACGAAGGAAATAGCAGATAAATGTAGTTTAAATTAACTTTGCAGAAATGATCATCTATGGGCATCACCGATAAATTATTTCAGCATAAAAATGAAAAAGCAACCGCCAATCTCAAAGCAGGGTACGATTTTTTAGAAGCCAATAAAAAGCGTCCCGGTGTAACTGTTCTGCCCAGTGGTTTGCAGTATGAAGTGCTGGAACAGGGATCCGGTATAAAACCTTCGGCATCCAGCAAGGTAACCTGTCATTATCATGGTACCCTGATTGACGGTACTGTATTTGACAGTTCGGTAAAACGCGGCGAGCCGGCTACTTTCCCGCTGAATATGGTGATTAAAGGATGGACAGAGGGTTTACAACTGATGTCAACCGGCAGTAAATGGCGTTTCTTTATTCCATCCGATCTGGGTTATGGTGACAGACAGGTGAGTGCACAGATTGGTGCGAACAGTGCCCTTATTTTTGATGTGGAGCTTATTGCTGTGAATTAAACGGAAAAATATTCAAATCATCCATAACAATCCGGAATGAAAAGCAGAAACTTGCTGATCGGTATTGGAATCGGTCTAACCGCTTTGGTGGTTATTCGATTTGTCCGAACAAGGGAAAAAAGGGAAAAGAAACGCGTCCACATTGCCAACGAAGGTTATGAAACAGCAGAGGATATTTTGTATCCGAAGCGCGGCATCCTGAAATTGAGTTAATGGTATAGGTAATCCCTCATCGTTCCCCAAACAACAGCTTAAAAGTACTGCTTTCCCCGGTGGAGAGATTCTTTACTTTCAACATATACATACCCGGTAATACGGAATCATCCCGCTGATAAATCAGGGTTCCTGATTGCACGGACACCGGGTTGCCGGTATACAGCATTTGCCCGGCTATATTGTACAGAACGTACTGGTAGCGCCAGGTCTGGCCAGCCTGGATGCTTATATTCAGTAGTTTGCTAACCGGGTTGGGATAGACCGAAATCCGGTCGACCGATTTAAAGCTTATCTGAACGATGTTGCTGTATTCAAATTTATTATCGGCACCGGTTACCTTCAGGCGATACAGGTTGTTCCCGCTTTGTGGACTGTTATCAATAAAATTATAGGAACCCGGTCCGGGATTTCCTTGTACTGATCCGATGGATTCAAAAACGCCGGTTTCCCTATTTTTTCTTTCCAACACAAAGGTTACGCCGTTCGCATCACTGTTTGCGTTCCAGGTTAACTGGGAAGCACTTTCATTCAGGATATGACCCTTCAGGGTAACGGATTGGGGCAATACCCATATTCCATCACACATGCCATCCAGATGAAAATAGGATAGTTTCGTTAAACAACCATTGTTGATGGACATTCGGTTCACATATATTCCCGTATCGCCCGGTGTCAGATATGGTACATTATAAGTTGGACCCGTACCCACCAGTATACTGTCGGCAGAGGCGATCATTGATTTCTTATACCAGATATAGGTGGCATTCGGTATTATACCCGTTGATAAAGTAATGTTCGCATAAATACAATTCGACGTTGCCGTCACAATAGTGTTGGCCAGCGGCAGTATGCTCACATCGTTTAAAGCGGCATTCCCGCAGGCGTCAATGGCCCTTAAACGTACCAGGGAATACGGCACCCCATTGCTGATGGTGAATATTGGGTTCGATTGCGGAACGGTGACAATAACCGGCGTGGAAGGGATACTGCCAATCACCTGGTAGGTAAAAGGCCCGACACCACCACTCACCGATGCACCTACGCTAAAACTGTTATTGTCGCACTGGTAGGCCGCGGACCTCGCGAGGTTCGGGAATATGTAATTCGGAAGTGTTACAGTATCATTCACGGTCATGGAACAACCGGTGAACGAATACGTAATCACATAAATGGCGTCTTCCAGATTGCTGAATGTAAAATTGTTACCTGACCTGAAGGAATAACCCTGGGCAACGGGTGCAAAATTCTTTTGGGTGATGGACAGGTTTACTCCCGCGAGGTTTGTGTTAGCAATCACCAGCAGATCGGAGGAGCCATCCGGCGTAATACTAGACGGGCATTTGGGCGTTATGGTATAGGTGTGAGCAAGCGCACTTTGCTGGGCCCATACATACTGCGTTGCCGGTGTGCCGCAGGCAGCAGAAACCTCCACTTTGTATTTCTGACCGGGAATCACTGCCAGTACCTGCGGAACGCTGATGTTAACCGATCCCGACGTGACAGTACTGATCAGATTATTCAAACTGTCATATACGGATACAACATAGGGTCCAAAACCGGAAATAATGTGCACACTCAGATCACTGGCATTATAAGCACAGGATGGCGTAGCCGTAACAGAAATCTGGGGTATGGCAGCCGCCTGGGTGAAACATCTTTCTATGGTGGTGTCCAGGCAACTGTTCCTGATATCAATACAGTAGGATCCATAGGCCAGGTTATCAAAAACGCCCGCAGAATTACTGTACGGCTGCCCCTGCTGAAGATACAGGCCTGGCGGCTGAAAAATTAGACGTAAACAAGGTTCCGGCACAACCATCGGTTGTGATGATGTGGTAACTGCCAAACCCGGTGATATTGAATGTGCCCGTACTGTTACAGGAGCCGATCTGATTATTCAGGTTGTCATAAAGACAAAAACTGGGGCTATTCAGATTTTTCTGATTAGTCACTTTTGCCGTGAATCCTGCGCAGGTGATGTTGCTGATGGCAACAGGACCAACAGAGGGTACCGGCGCAAATACGGTAAAGCATTTATTCAATATGGCTCCCGAACAGCCGTCTGTAATATTTATACAATAAGATCCGTAAGGTATATTGGTGAATACCCCTGTGCTGTTACAGGGAACACCCGTTACGGGATTGCCGGACTGATCAGTTAAGCAATATTGCCCATTGTACAGGTTGGCCTGTCCGGTTATGGTTACTGTAAACCCGGTACATGTGTTATTGCTAATGACCGGCGCGTTTGCGGTTGGGAGCGGTCGGATTACAGTAAAGCAGCGCTGAATGCTGGTATCGGCACAGGCATCGGTAACATTTACACAATATGCGCCGTAAGCAAGGCCGGGAAATATACCGGTGCTGTTGCAGGTTATGGGATTGCCCAGATGATCCATCAGACAATAAAGGGGTGTGATCAGGTTGGCTTGTCCGGTAACTGTTGCCGTAAAGGCGGTGCAGGTATAACCGTTGATCGTCACCGTGCCGCCTACGGACCGTACCGGCTTGCTTGCCATGAAACTGACCGTAAAGACAGAGCCGGTGCATCCATCGGTTACTTTTACCAAATAGACCCCATAGGGGAGATTGTTAAAGATACCGGTGGAATTACAGGCACCCACGGCATTTCCCAGGTTGTCAAATAAACAATATTGGGGGCTGGTCAGGTTTTGTTGTCCGGTTACCGTGGCAGTAACACCGGTACAGGTATAATTGGAAATGGTCACAGCGCCCGTTAAGGCCGGAACGGCCCGAACTTGTGAAAAACATCTGGTAATCACCGTATCATAACAGGTATTGGTAATTTTGATGCAATAGGATCCGTATGGGATATTGCTAAAGGACCCAGTAGCGTTACAGGGCTGGCCCGCTACGGGATTTCCGAGATTGTCGACCAGACAGTATGTTGGACTGCTGAGGTTTTGCATGTTGGTAATAGCAGCATTAAAACCGGTACAAACCGGAGATGTGATGCTGACCAGGGCAGCGACGGATGGAACGTTGTTGTTCGTCCAGGATTTGACCTGAACATTTCCGCACCGGTCCCTGGCTACCAGGTTCACAGATCTTTTCTGGCCCGGATCAAAACTAAACGTGCTGGTGGAAAACCAGGTGGTATCCCCGGTATTGTTCACCACCCCGTATTGAAATCCGCTGAAGGCGATCCCGCTGCTGTTGTTATTTCCCTTGCTGTCAAGCAGGTTGATGGAGGCCTGGAAAGAGGAGCAGCCCAACTGGGCAACGGGGGCAGAAACTATGGACCAGGTGTAATTCTGAATGCTGATGTTACGGGTTTGAATACCACCACAGGAATCGGTGAGCTGAACCGAATAGGAACCCGGTATCAGGTTCGTAAAGGTTCCGGTGGAATTGCTGGTGCCGATCCCTATGGGAGAAGGAGCAACCAGCGAAAAAGTAAAAGGTCCGAGACCATTCTCCAGCGCCGCTACCGAAATGGTCCCGTCACTGCCATTGGAACAGGTTACATCTGTTTGTGTAATACCAAAACGCGGATCACTATAGGAACCGGAAATAATGATGCTATCCATTTCATCTGTGCAACCACTTATAATATCCTTGACAATGATGTTGTATGTTCCGGGTGCCAAACCGGAAATCAGGCTGGAAGATGTAAAATCTGTTGTAATACTTCCGGTTAATTTGTAGTTATAAGTTCCGGAACCGCCTGATGCGTTTATTTGCAGTGCACCCGTTGCTGTACACCTGGACTCTTTCGCAGTATAAGTGGCTGTCAATCCGCTGCAATCCTGCCCCGCAAGATGGCCTAGGGCAAATAACTGCAAAACCAACAATACAAAGACCCCGGGTTTAGGGTAAAGGTTCAGTTTCATGGGTATCGGTTTTCCTCTGATTCTTTCAAACGAATTAAAAACCTTTATAAGTATAGAACTGCACAAGTTGCGTATAAATCAACAGCCATGGGAATTTTTTCGATCACTAGTGGAGATTGATCGATTTTTGGGCATATTTCTTCGACGAATGGAATGTCCGGCCCGGGAGTTCAAACACCAGCCGGCCGGTCTGTTCTGGGCGGATAACCTTCACAAAGTTGTATCGGAATCGGCTGAAAGCGAAATGATTCGATGATCATTCAGATTTGCGGCATAACCGGCCTGAAATCGTAGTTGAAATCGTTCCCGTGTTTAAAAAAAAGGTAAAATTGAATTCAGATTGCAGTGAATGTGAACCGGATTTAATGTTGATCTTCGTAAAAAATAAATCCCTCCTTAGACGGGAAATAATCTTAATGAAGGAAGAAAAGGAAAGGTCGCCGGAAGAAGTCATGCTTAGGATGCTGAAGGATGACAAGTTTACCGCATGGCTCGGGCTGCAGGTGGACGAGATCCGCCTGGGTTATTGTAAACTGCATTATAAGGTGCGGCAAGACATGCTGAACGGATTCTTAAATATACATGGCGGCGTTCTTTTTGCTGCATCGGATTCTGCTTTTGCCTTTGCCTGTAATTCCCATGGCCGAATGGCCGTTGCCATGGACGTAAATATCAGTTTTACGCGGACGGTCTCTCTGGATGAAATACTGACCGTAGAAGCCAGGGAATTATATTTGGGAAATAAAACGGGTATTTATGATATCCGTACAATGAATGAAAGAAATGAACTCGTAGCCTTCTTCAAGGGAACGGCTTACCGCACGTCAAAAAAGATATAGACTCCCAGGTCACCCACTTACTAATTCGGGAAAATTATTCAAAACAAAGGAAGAAGACCTTATTAAAAGTAATTAAATACTTTTATTTGAACTAACTTTGGGATTCAATTAAATGCTAAATCTTTTTATATGGAAACAATCACAGAAAACATACTGAACGTCACGTTATTTCCACCTAAGCAAAAACATCCGGCTATTTTTGCCCGTTTTGATTTATTGCAGGAAGGGGAAAGTCTGACCCTGCACAATGATCATGACCCCAAGCCCCTGTATTATCAATTGCTGGGTGAAAGAGGCAACATTTTCACCTGGGAATATTTGGAACAGGGACCTGAATGGTGGAAAGTGTTGATCAGCAAAAGGATTACCGGGGAAAATAGCGAAACCCTCGGGCAAATTGCTGCTAAAGATCTCCGCAAAGCTGAAGTATTCAAAAAATACGGACTTGATTTCTGCTGCGGTGGTAAAAAAACAGTACGGGAAGCCTGTGAAGAAAAAGGAATTGATGCCACCAAGGTGGAACAGGAACTGCAACATCCGGAAAAACTAGGATCTGCCGACAGGAATGCCTATAACGACTGGAATCTGGGTTTTCTGGCAGATTTCATCATCAACAACCATCACGGTTATGTGCGCAAAAATCTGCCCGGGCTCCGGGAGTATGCTAAAAAAGTAGCGCAGGTTCACGGGGGTCAACATCCGGAATTGCTGACCATCAAACAACTCGTGGAAGAAATCCATGATGAATTACTGGATCATCTGGAGCGTGAAGAAAGGGTTTTATTTCCCTACGTAAAATCACTGGCGCTGGCCGAACATGATCAAAAAGCCGGAAAAAAAACAGGTATTCAAAAATTAAAGGATCTGATCGGCGACCTGGAAAAAGAACATGTTTTTATCGGAGAAGCTTTTGACAAGATCAGGAATCTCAGTAAAAACTATCAGGTGCCGGAAGACGGATGCAGCAGTTATCAGTTGTTGTTTAAAATGCTGCCCGACTTTGAAGAAGACCTGCATCAGCATATTCACCTGGAAAATAACATTCTTTTTCCTAAAGCCATTGAAATGGAATCGAAAGGTCATGCTGATTGATAAACAGACAAAAATCGCGGTTTTACTCAGGCATCATCCCGATGCCCTGGAAACAATTGTAAAACTGAGCCCGGATTTTAAGAAACTGCAAAACCCGGTTTTGCGTAAGTTGATGGCCGGTCGTACGAGCATTGCCATGGCTGCCAAAATCGGGGGATGCCGCCCGGAAGATTTTTTTGAAAAGCTTAAGCCGCTTGGCTTTGAAGTGAACCTCCAAACCGCGGTGGCGGAAGAAACGCCAGGGGAAACCAAACCCATTCCTGTTTTTTTAAGGGAGCTTAAAGAAGAGAATATGGTTCCTCTGGACGTCCGCCCCCTGCTGGCAGCAGGTAAAGATCCATTAAAGCAAATCCAGGAGCTGGTGAAGAATTTAAAAACCGGACAGGTATTGAAGATCATTAACAGTTTTGAACCGACACCACTTGTAAAACTGCTGGAAAAACAGGGTTTTCAATTTTATGTGGACAACATCGGGGAGGATTGGGTAGAGACTTACCTTTATAAATCATCCAGCGCACCGGCGTCGTTGCCGGAGGCGGATACAAGTACTTCGGGAGACTGGGATCTGTCCCTGACAAGGTTTGAAAAGAAGCTACAACTCATTGATGTCCGCCAACTGGAAATGCCACAACCCATGATGGCCATTCTGGAAGCATTGGATATATTGCCGCGCGACCATGCTTTGTTTGTGCATCATAAGCGGATTCCCGTTTTCCTGCTAACGGAATTGAAAGAACGAAACTTTGAGTACCGCATTCGGGAAGTGGGTGAAGGCGAAGTGCATTTGATAATTTTTCATGACTAAATGATTGGTGCTTCACCAAATACAGGTCTTCAACAAACCACATCCTATAAGGTCGTGCTGCCCTTTTATATCTATGCCGCCATTTCATTTTTAGCAGCCTGTATTTTGTTGTTGTTGAATGTCCGCGCTATGCATCAGCACTATTTTCTGCCGCAGACCCTGGCGATTACACATATCATGGCATTAGGATGGGGGACCATGATTATTCTGGGCGCCAGTCATCAGTTATTACCTGCGCTGATTAACGGAAAATTAAGCAGCAATACACTGGCTTATCTGTCGTTCGGATTTGCGGCCATCGGAATTCCATTGTTAGTCACCGGATTTTATTTGTTTCAGACAGGTTGGTTGCTTCAAACAGGCGCGGTATTCGTTAACGCGGCAATTATTTTTTACCTGATAAATGTGATCAGCAGTGTTTATGAAACCAAAAAGATGGGCGTGCAGGCCGTTTTCGTAGTCACTGCCACGCTCTGGTTATTTGCTACGGCATTTTTTGGGTTATTACTGGTGTTTAATTTTACCCGCGCCTGGTTGCCGGACAACTCGGTTGAATATTTGTCCCTGCACGCCCACATGGGCATCGTCGGGTGGTTTCTTTTGCTGGTACTGGGCGTGTCTTCCAGATTGATTCCCATGTTTCTGATTTCAAAATATAACAATCCGAGAAGGCTCTGGTGGATCTATTCGCTGGTTAACCTCGCATTGGCAGGGTTTGTTTTATTGAAAATTTTCGCGGAACCGGGAGTCCTGTTTTATGTGCCGGCATTGTTGATCGGAGCTGCTCTGATCGGTTTTGTGGACTATTGCCGGCGAGCCTATCAGTCACGCCTCAGAAAACAAGTGGATGAACAAATGAGATTATCCCTTTTATCTGTCGCCTTTTTGCTTTTGCCCGTTGTCTGTCTGCTCGTGGTCCTTGCCTGTATGAGTAAAAATCAGCAAGCCAACACCATCATCCTGTATGGATTTTGTATTTTTTTTGGATGGATCACGGCCATCATATTGGGCATGACATTTAAAACACTGCCTTTTATTGTGTGGAATAAAGTTTACCACGATAAAGCCGCGAAAGGAAAAACGCCAACCCCAAAAGAATTATTCAGCGAAAAACTATTTCATTGGATGAAAGTCTTTTATTTATCGGGATTTGGATTGTTTATAACCGGTATCCTGTTTCTGAATAATATTTTGCTCATTGCCGGCGCTGCATCCCTGCTGCTGACTGCCCTGTGTTACGCTGGCAATGTGGCCGGGATCATTCTCCATAAACCGAAATTCCCATGAATGTAATAACCAATGATGCGGTGAACTGCGAAAAAGCGCTCGGACCGCTTTACCAGGTATATGATCCCGAGATCGGTTTAAATGTGGTTGACCTGGGATTAATTTACCAGATTGATTTTCTGGAAGAAGAAAGGGGAATAGCCGCAACGATGACCCTGACCACCCAGTTTTGCCCCATGGGGGAATCGATAACGAATGATGTAACCCAGGCTTTATCCGATACTTTTGCGGACTTCCGGGTGCAGGTGAACCTGGTATTCGATCCACCCTGGAATGCGGCCCGGATTTCGGAACGGGGACGGAAATTTTTGAATCGATAAATATGCTGAATTCTACCTGCAAAACGGCCATCAAAGCGGTCATTTATCTTGCCTCATCGGGTAATACCGGCAAAAAAGCCGGCATCCGGGAAGTTGCGCAACAAATTCATGCCAGCGAACATACGGTTGGGAAGATATTACAACAATTGGCACGCAAAGGACTGATCAATAGTGCCAAAGGTCCTGCCGGAGGGTTTTCCGTGAGTCGGGTACAATTTAACCAGCCGATTATCCATATCGTGGAAGCCATTGAAGGCCAGCAGGTATTTAAGGAATGCGGGCTGGGATTGAGTAGATGTTCGGCCGTACACCCCTGCCCCATCCACCATGAATATAAAAATGCCCGGGAAAGAATAGAGAAAGTATTCAGGAATAGTACCCTGAAAAGCCTGTGTGACCCGGTGTCCAGCGGGTTTACTTACCTGATAGGTTAACCAAAGAAAATTTCCTGTTTATACTTTTTAGTATAAATAGATTCGTAAATTTGCACCATGAAAACAGAATTATACCCATCCAAAAGGAATGATGCTGAGGATGAGCTCCGTACGATAGAAAAAACCGTTTTCAGCGAATACAAATATGGGTTTGTTACTGATATTGAAGCTGATGAGGCTCCCATGGGCCTGAATGAGGGGGTTGTCCGTTTTATTTCCGCCAAAAAGCAAGAACCGGAATGGATGCTGGAATGGAGGTTAAAAGCCTACCGTCACTGGCTTACGATGAAAGAGCCCACCTGGGCCAATATCAAATATTGATCCGGAACTGAGAAAAACCTTTGAAAAACTGGGTATTTCTCTGGATGAACAAAAAAGACTGAGTGGTGTGGCCGTGGATGCAGTGATTGACAGTGTTTCTATAGGTACATCCTTTAAGGGCCAGCTGGCTGAACTGGGCATCATCTTTTGTTCCATGAGTGAGGCCATCCGCGAACATCCGGAACTGGTGAAAGAGCATTTGAGTTCCGTGGTACCCATAACCGATAATTATTTTTCAGCGCTGAATGCAGCAGTATTCAGCGATGGTTCATTCTGTTACATACCCAAAGGGGTTCGGTGCCCCATGGAACTTTCCACCTATTTCCGCATTAATGCCGAAAATACCGGGCAGTTTGAAAGAACCCTGATCATCGCCGATGCGGGAAGTTATGTGAGTTACCTGGAAGGTTGTACGGCCCCCATGCGGGATGAGAATCAGTTGCATGCAGCGGTGGTGGAACTTATAGCCATGGAAAAGGCGCGGGGCATTTGTAAAGGGGATCATTCCAAGATCTCCTGGACCCAGGTGGAAACGGGTTCCGCCATAACCTGGAAATACCCCAGCGTGATCCTGAAGGGGGATCATTCCACCGGTGAGTTTTATTCTGTTGCAGTAACGAATAATTACCAGCAAGCGGATACCGGAACTAAAATGATGCACCTCGGGAAAAACACCAAGAGCCGTATAGTTTCAAAAGGCATATCCGCCGGGTTCAGCAATAATAGTTACCGGGGCTTGGTTCATGTGAGTAAAAATGCAACAAATGCCCGGAATTTCTCCCAGTGTGATTCACTCCTGCTGGGTGACAAATGCGGCGCGCATACTTTTCCCTACATAGAAGTGAGAAATAATTCCGCTGTGGTAGAACATGAGGCCACTACCTCGAAGATAGGCGAAGACCAGATTTTCTATTGCAACCAGCGCGGAATTCCAACCGAAACAGCGGTTGCCCTGATCATCAACGGATTTGCCAAGGAGGTGATGAACCATCTGCCCATGGAGTTTGCCATTGAAGCGCAGAAACTGCTGGCGATCAGTCTTGAGGGGAGTGTTGGTTGATATGACAATGTGTAAATATGCAGGTGTGCTAATAAAGAAACCTGTATTTCATTCCCGCATTTTCACATCAACACACGATCACATTATTTTACTAATTAAAAAATAGCACACGAATATGTTGTCGATTCAGGATTTGCACGCAGGCATTGAAGGAAAAAAGATTTTAAATGGAATCAACCTGGATATAAAAGCCGGTGAGGTTCATGCGATCATGGGGCCGAATGGATCGGGGAAAAGTACGCTGGCCAATGTGCTGGCGGGCAGAACGGATTATGAAGTGAGTCGCGGGACAGTTGAATTTCTCGGAAATGATTTGCTGGAACTTTCTCCTGAAAAAAGAGCCGGCGAGGGTTTGTTCCTTGCCTTTCAATACCCTGTTGAAATACCAGGATTGAATACCATCAATTTTATCAAAACAGCCGTAAACGAGGTCAGGAAATACCGTGGCCAGGATCCGCTGGATGCTGTCCGCTTTCTGAAATTGATGAAGGAAAAAATGGTCCTGATGAATATTGAACAATCCCTGTTGAGCCGTGCCCTGAATGAAGGCTTTTCGGGGGGTGAGAAAAAGCGCAATGAAGTTTTTCAGATGGCGATGCTGGAACCTAAGCTGGCCATCCTGGATGAAACGGATTCCGGGCTGGATATCGACGCCATCCGCATTGTTTCCAACGGCGTGAATAAATTGCGCAATAAGGATAACGCTGTGTTGGTGGTTACCCACTACCAACGCCTGCTGGATTATATAGTGCCGGATTTTGTGCATGTGCTGTACAATGGCCGGATCGTAAAATCGGGTACCAAGGAATTGGCGCTTGAGTTGGAAGAAAGGGGCTATGATTTTATCAAGCATGAAACCGGTGCGGTAGAAGCTGTTTAGTCCTTTACCGGGACCCATAAAAATAAGGCATGAACTCTATAGCATATTTTAAAGAACGTTTTGATCAGTGGCAGCCGGATAGCAACCACAATGGTTTTGGCGCCATCCGCCGGGAAGCATTTAGTGCTTTCAGCAGGATGGGCATTCCGACTTCCAAAAATGAAGAATGGAAATATACCCGGGTCGCCGGCTTATTCAACAGGGATTATCAGTTCCTCCCCGATGCCCTGCCTTCTTCCGTTACGGTTTCAGACATAAATAATCTTCGTTTGCCCGGATTCGAGCAGGCTAATGAACTGGTGTTTATAAACGGATTCTATTCATTTGCCCTGTCTGTTATCCGCTCCTCCGGTCTCACCATACTGCCTCTGGAAGAAGCAGCAAAAAATGAATTCCGGGAACTGGTGGCAAATGAGTTTGGGGACAGCAATAAATACATTAAAGACGGTATTCACGCGCTCAATACCGCTTTTGTACATGGCGCCGTGTTTATCCAGGTAAAAAAGGATCATGCAGTGGAACATCCCCTGTATGTTTATAATATTACCGATGCCCGTTCGTCCAATATACTTGCCCAGCCCCGCAGCCTTATCCATATCAACGAAAATGCCCAGGTGCAACTGGTGGAAACGTATATGACCTTAGGCGACAATCAAAGCTTTACCAATCAGGTGATGGAAGTGACCGTGGAGAAAGACGCCAGGCTCGAATATTACAAGATCCAGAACGACGGCGATCATACCAACCAGATTAGCACCACGCACATCCGGCAGACCGGCAAAAGTTATGTGCATACGGTGACGATTTCCTTAAACGGCGGCCTCGTGAGGAATAACCTGAACCTGATCCTCGATGCCAGATACTGTGAGGCCCATTTGTATGGTCTGTATTTTCAAACCGGAACCAGTCATATCGACAATCATACGATAGTAGACAACATCAAGCCCAATTGCTTAAGCAATGAATTGTATAAAGGGATCATGAATGACCAGTCCACCGGTGTTTTCAACGGAAAGATATTCGTCCGCCAGCTGGCGCAAAAAACCAATGCTTACCAATCCAATAAAAACGTATTACTCTCCGACACAACCAGTGTAAATGCCAAACCCCAACTGGAAATCTTTGCGGATGATGTGAAGTGCACGCATGGATGTACCGTAGGTAAATTGAATGAAGAGGGCTTGTTTTATTTACAGTCCCGCGGCATTCCGGAGAAAACGGCCCGGACTTTATTGCTGAGGGCGTATTCGGCAGATATCCTGGAACACATCAAACCGGCCCCCATCCGCTTCTATGTTGAACAATTAATTTTTGAACGCCTGGAATCAGATATATCATGATGCCTTCTGCCACCATAAAGAAAAATCAGGGGCTGGACATAACAGCCATCAGGGAACAATTCCCGGTATTAAACAGGGAAGTAAAAGGAAGGCCGCTGGTTTATTTTGACAATGCCGCGACCTCGCAGAAACCGCAAAGTGTGATTGACGCACTGGTAAATTATTATACGGTTTACAACGCCAATATTCACCGGGGAATTCATACCCTGGCTGAAGAAGCAACGGCTGCCTTTGAGGAAACCCGTACGGCCGTACAGCAGTTCATTCATGCTCAGGCCCGCGAGGAGATTATCTTTACGCGCGGCACAACAGAAAGCATAAACCTGGTCGCTTATACCTGGGGAAGAAAAAACATCGGGCCCGGTGACGAGATCATCATTTCCACACTGGAACATCATTCTAATATTGTTCCCTGGCAGATCCTGTGCGAAGAAAAAAAAGCTGTGCTGAAAGTAATTCCCATCAACGAAAACGGGGAATTGCTGATGGATGAATATAAAAAACTGCTGGGGCCAAAAACCAAACTGGTGGCCATTGCCCATGCATCCAATGCACTGGGCACCATCAATCCGGTAAAGCAGATCATTGCCTGGGCGCATGCTTCCGGTGCTTTGGTGCTGGTGGATGGCGCCCAGTCAACCGTACACCTCGATATTGATGTTCAGGATATGGATTGTGACTTTTTTGCTTTTTCCGCCCACAAGCTGTACGGGCCTACCGGCACAGGGGTCTTATATGGTAAAAAACAGATCCTGGAAGCCATGCCTGTATTTCTCGGCGGCGGTGAAATGATAAAAGAAGTGACGTTTGAGAAAACTACCTACAACGACCTGCCCTACAAATTCGAAGCCGGAACGCCGAATATCGCCGATGTTATTGCCTTTAAAACCGCCCTTCAGTTCATTCAGGACACCGGGAAAGATAAGATCAGGAAACACGAACAGGATCTCCTGTTGTATGCGACGGGCCTGTTGGAAAAGATTCCCGGATTAAGGATCATCGGGAAGGCGAGGGAAAAAGTAAGTGTGATTTCTTTTGTGATGGAAAAAGCACACCCTCAGGACATCGGCATATTATTAGATAACCGGGGCATAGCGGTAAGAACCGGGCATCATTGCGCAGAGCCCCTGATGCAGTATTACAACATCCCGGGAACCATTCGGGCCTCCTTTGCCGTGTACAACACA
>CAJDUL010000002.1_pt1 | contig 21462 bp, 16 predicted proteins | sample 7390691 | NCBI WGS metagenome assembly CAJDUL01 (sample SAMEA7055677, study PRJEB34461) | soil metagenome | biome: terrestrial ecosystem; feature: Peninsula; material: soil | place: Antarctica | collected 2016
GGTGATCTGGGAGGCTGCGGCCAGCGAGGCGTGATCCGCCATTTCATAAGTGGGGCCCTGAATGGCGAGTTGTACCAGATGTTCGCGGATATCCGTGAGCCGGGCGCTGTCCACGCGATAAAGTCCCTGAGGCTGGGCGGCCAGACTTTCTGAAAGCAGCAGCAAAGAAATTAAAATATATCGCATACGATTAATTTTGTTTGGTGAAAAGGGGTATGGTTTGATCTGGTTTGTCGAAATCAGCGAGTTTTATAAAAATAATCATCGAAGCATGGAAGAACAGGATCACCGGACATTGCGTAATGGCCATTTGTCCGTATTGCGCCACCATTAAAGTAAACATCATGATCAGCAGCGCGATGTAATAATTTTGGATCTCAGGATCTTTCATGCGAAAAAAACGGCGGAAACCATACGCCATGATTATGAAATAAAATATCAGCAACAGAGCCAGCCCAACGGCTCCCTGTTCGGCTACCGTTTTCATATACCCGCTGTCCGGCTGAAGGAACTCCAGATAATGTCCCTGGTTGTATTTGGGTCCTTCAAATCCACAGGTGTATACGCCGCCGCCAATCGGATGATCCTGGATATAAGGCTGAACCTGGTGCCGGTTAAAATCCCGGACGGCAGCCGATTCGTCCTTTGTTCCCTGAAAAGTTGATTTGATCCGGTTGGTGATGGCATTCTGATAAGGCATGAACAGCAGCGCGACCAGGGATAGGACTGAAACCAGCATAAAAAAAGCGGTTCTTTTTTCATACAGGGTGGAAAGGCAATAAAGGGCTATGCCGGCAACGATCATCAGGGTGGCGGTACGGGTACCGGAGTAGCTGTATGCCAGCAGGTTGAAAACCCCGGCCGTGCCGAGCCAGATCCTTTCCTTTTTCTGATCCGTTCGCACAAAAAGGATGATACTCAAAATGGATATGCTGGCAAAGAGAATGCCGGAGGTTGCAGGATCAGAAAATACGGAAAATTTCCGGAGCATACCCGCCTGCAGCAGCAGCGCGAGCCCACCCCCTGTTCCTATCCACCGCAATTCAAATCCGGCATAACCGAACCATTGTTGCTTGCAGGCATAAAGCGCAAGCAGTGTGGAGAGTCCTATCATGAAACGCACAAAATAAATGATGCGGCTGCGGGAATCCAGGAGACAGTAGCATGTATAATAAAAAACGAAATAGCTCAGTTGTCTGCTGAAAAAGCTGAACCAGCCGAGCGTGCCCAGCATGGCCGGATTGAACAGCTGGATCAGGTAATATCCGAACAAAACGAATACACCCAGGGTGATGGCATTGGACCAAAAACGGCGATCAATATTTTTGTTCAGGTCTCTTCTTAAAACAACGCTGAAAAAAACAAGGTAAATGATGATTTCAACAAAGAACCCTGACGACAGAGATGTCGGCATCAGCCGGTCGATCGTTGTAGTGATGGAAGAATAGGCAATCAGAAAATAAAAACCGAAATAAGGAAACTTCAGGACCAGTATCAGGATCAGCAGGGCCGCTGCGGAAGCCACCACCACCAGACCGATTGTTACATCCACGAATACGATGCCATAGGTCATGAACAAACCGGCCACGCCCAGCAATACCCATCCCACGGGGGTATTTAATTTTTTGTCCAGAAGATGATATGGTATCCATCCTCTCCCCGAAAAACCGGTATGGTCCGTTCTATTTAACATCGTATCAGAAATACAGGAATTTGATAAAAATAAAAATGAAAAACATGGCCAGCATCACCACCGTGATGATTTCAAAAAAGCGCTTATTGTCGTCTTTTCTTTTCATAATTCAAAAGCAGGATAATGTTTTTTCAAATGATAAAATGCATTCCCCAGGGCTCCAATGGAATTTTCCCAGGTATGGGTAAGCGCAAATCTTCTACGTCTTTCCATTTCCACGGGCGAGCTGAGGACAGAATCTCTCAGGATCAGTCGGATGTTGGCCACATAATCCTCTTTTGATGCACAGAGAAAAGTATATTCGCTGAACATCTTCATGGCTTCCGTTGCTGTAGCCACCACCGGTTTGCCGGTTATCAGGTATTCGTCAATTTTCCTCGGATAATTCCCGATAGTGAGCGGATTCACCGCCTGCGGATTCAGACAAATACAGAAATGCCGGATATAGGCGGCGGTCTGTTGCGGTGGCTTCCGCCCGAGGAAAAAAACATTCTTCTGACTTCTCAGTTTACTATTATCAAAAACTGCATCGGAGGGACCCACCAGTACAATACTGCAGTCCGGAAATGATTCGGAAAGATGAATCAATATCTGCTCATCCAGCCGGTAACCGGATACAACTCCGAAATAACCCAGAATAGGGCGGGGAATGTTCTTCATATCATCGGGCAGCGGGAGGTTTTCTGTTAAAAAAGCATCCGGGTTACAGCCCTGGCCGATATCGGCGATATGAGGGTTCCACTGACCCGCATAGGATGCGAGATAAGCGGAATTGGCCACTACCAGATCCGATTTTTCAATCATTTCCCTTTCACAACGTGGTCCATAGCGTTCGAAAAAGGGCTGTATAGTTAAAAAGTCGCGCAGGTAAAAGATATAATCCCTTACCGGAAGCAGGGCCTTCAGATACAATCCACGGTAAAAATCGTTGTCGTTCAGCAGGATGCTGTTGTTGAAACCCAGGGAATGCAATCCCTTTTTTATTTCAGCTGCGAGTCGTTTGTTGTTGATGCGGTTAAAAAAATCAAACAGTCTGTAATTCGGGGACCAGTTACCGGATTCGAGCAGTGATTTCGGATGCAGCACCCAGAGGTTATCCTGGATTTGCTCAAGGAATTCACCGGTTTCCGTTTTTTTCCATTTCCGGATCATCCTGTTTTTCAGGGCCGTTTTTCTGTCCATCGCCCGGTCTATGAACAATACCCGGTTATAACGGGCAAGCTCATACGCCATATCCTTGAAATTAAAAGCGATATCGGTGTTCCACGGCTGGAAACCAAACATGACGATATCCCGGTTCTTTATAAAATGATGCTGCATGTTAAAATTATCAGGATCATAGATCCAGGTTCTGCTCATCCACACGATTCAAAACGGCCCCGATAAATTTACCCTTGTTCTCCCGCAGGAACGCGAGGGATTCCCGGTCAATTTCGCCGAGGGCGTTCTTCGCTGAGTACACCAGCACAATCCCATCCGCATATTCACTCAGCTCTTTGCTGTCTGCGTGATGGTTCAGCGCCGATCCTTCCATGAGGATGAAATCATATTGGCGGAGGAGTTGCTCGAGGCTCCCGAACAAATTATTTTTTGGCAGAATTTCCGAAGGCGTATAGTTCCCTTCGTCGCAACCAATCAGGTCTACCTGAGGAACCGGCGTATGGGTTATACTGTTCCGGATCTTATTCATATCCTCCTCTCCACCCGTGCCGATATTCTCCAGGGAAGGTTTGGCAGAATAATCCCGGGTCAGGCTGTTATTGGAAAAGTTGGCATCGATCAGAAGCACCTTCTTTTTGCTCATACTAAAGGTATGGGCCAGGGATTCCACGATGGTTGTTTTGCCTTCACGGACTTTGGTGCTTGTAAAAAGTATCACATGCTTACCGCTTTTTTCAATTTCATACCGCAACTTCCGGAGGTTTTCAATAAACGGAATGAATCCCTGCTCCCGGTCGCTTTTTTTGGTAAAAATAAAGTAATCACCCAGCGCCTTGTTTTCCAGGTCGATCCCGCCGACGGTTGAAAGAACCGGTATCCCGGTTTGGCTTTCAAAAATTGCCGGTGTCCGCAGGGAAGTATCCAGCAATTCAAGGATGATGATCACGAGGACAGACAGGAAGAACATGGACAAACCGGCAACGGTTATGATCAGCAATCCTTTAACGGCTTCGGGTTTTATGGGGGGCTGGCCGAGCAGGATCTGTTTGAAATTAAAATCCGGTGATACGTCCAAATCCTGCGAGGCAAAAATGCTGTTGTTGTATTTGTCCAGGTCGCGCTGCGCGATCGAGAGGTCGTTCTGATAAGCATTGGCAATCACTTCCTGGCCACCACCGGAAAAAGCAATCTTCCGGAACTCCTCCACACGGCCTTTATACATTTCAATATTGTCGGTAGTAGAGGCTATGGACGATTGCAGGTCCAATTTCTCCTTAATCAAGTCTTGTTTCAGATCAGCTGCCCTTAATGCCTGATTGATTCCAGGCAGGCTGGCCCTGCTGTATTGGTTTATCTTGCTGATATTGTCATCAATCTGGTGCTGAATTACAGGATCAGTGCCGCCTTTCTGCGCGAGTCTGCTGGCCAGGTCCTCATTGGTCCTTCGTAGAACCATAATCTCTTCTGCATGGTTGCCGGAAGCCGCGGCTCCTGCCGTGCCGGCATTATCTATCTGGCGAAGCTGGTCAAGAACGGTCAGGAGACGTTGCTTGTAATCATTCAGGCTGGCCTGTTGTGCCGTGAGGGAAGAAGTGAGTTCCTGCAAACCGCTCATGGCGGCCGTGGCGGCATCCCCCGGATTGGGCGTTCCTATCTTATCGCGGAATCTTTCCAGGCGGGTGCGCAGGGTATCCACTTCCCTGCGTTTACTCTCCCTTAAACTGTCGAGTTTGAACAGGGATTCCCTGGTGTTGATGGAAGTCAGGGAATTGAAGAACTCTTTAAACTTTACACCGATTTTATTGGATACATAAGCAGACAGTTCCGGATTTTCCGAACTGAAGGATACATTGATGTAGTCTGTTTTTGGAACCCGCTCCACCGTGAGTTTTTTCAATATGCTGGCCTCATCGTAATCATATAAGTTCAGGAGGTCCCAGACCATTTTTTCCTGCGGATCATAGGTGGTCAGTAGTTTGAGGCTACTCATTTTCTCCCTTAAAATAAGCCTTACTTTAGGCATATTGGCCCGTAAATAAGCAGTGTCCTCCTTTTGTTTATCTTTCAGCTTGCGAAAGGGACGATCAGAATCCAGGTCGTGCAGGAGCAGGTCGTACGAAACCATACCCAGCACAATCGGGGATTTAAAGGTTTCAATAACGTTGTTGATCCGGAAATCAATCTGATTGACATCGAAAATTTCGTTGAGCTGAAGGCTTACTTTCTGGGTCTGGGCAAATCCGGTGGAATACTGGGCCGTAGAAACATATTTGCCGGATATGAAAAGCCGGAAAATCAGGCCTCCGAATAATCCGAGCGCGAGACAGAACAAAATGATCCATTTTCTCCTGATCAGTACCTTCAAAAGGTAAATAATATCCATGGGTAAGGTTTTTATACTTTCATTTTAAATGGGATAACCAACACCGCGGTCTTTCGCAGGATTTTTATTTTAACAGGGAAGAAAAGGATTATTGGGGAACCGGGATAATAGCAGGCAACTCGGAATCGAAGAAAAATCCATGCTGACCTCCGGGCGATTAAAATCGGATAATCAGTTCATTAGGGTTACCCAAACGGCTCAAAAATAATAATAAATTTCATAAAGTAAAATTTATTAGACGGCTTATCCGGCAGGATGCCCCGCTTGTCCCATATTGAGAATTCCCTTTTTTAAATATGTTGCTTGAATTGAAGTTTCTATATTAGCGGCCTAGCCAAATGCTGTATGCTTCTGAAGTTTTTATTCTGGTTCAGTCTTTTCATCATTTTTTACAGCTATTTGGGTTATGGCCTGCTGATCTTTTTTCTTGTTAAACTGCAACGCATTTTCTCCAAAAACAAAAAACAGCCTGACACAACCGGTTTCGAGCCCGATGTTACCCTGGTGATCTGCGCATACAATGAAGCAGGTTTCATAGAAAGAAAAATTCTGAACAGCCTGGATCTGGATTATCCGGCAGAAAAGCTCAAATTCATTTTTATTACTGACGGTTCAGACGATGGAACCGCGGACATCATTCAGCAATATCCGCGCATCCAATGGCTGCATCAAACCGACAGGAAAGGAAAGGTGGCCGCGATGAACAGGGCCATGACATATGTATATACCCGTTATGTGATATTCAGCGATGCCAATACCCTGCTCAACAGGGGCTGCATACGTAATACCATTAAACATTACGCAGATCCCGCTGTTGGCGGTGTTGCAGGAGAAAAGAAGATCTTCACCAGGGAAAAGGACCGGGCTGCCGGCGCCGGAGAGGGGCTGTACTGGAGGTATGAGTCCCTGCTCAGGAAACTGGATTCGGAATTTTATACGGTAGTCGGTGCAGCCGGGGAGCTGTTTTCAGTACAAACCGGCCTATTTCAACGTTTGGCTGAAAATGTTATTCTGGACGATTTTGTGCAATCCCTGCAAATATGTGCCAATGGTTATGTATTTCGTTATGAACCAAATGCTTATGCCACAGAATCCGCTTCTGCTTCCATGAAAGAGGAACAAAAGCGGAAAATCAGGATCTCCGCGGGGGCATTTCAGGCCATGGCTATTCTCAAAAATCTTTTCAACGTGATAAAACATCCCGTTTTATCCTTTCAATTCATTTCCCACCGCGTTTTACGCTGGACCCTGTGCCCACTTTGCCTGTTTTTTCTGTTTGTTTGCAACGGATGGCTGGTCTGGCACGAAGGGGGCGTTTTCTTTTACGTCTTATTCGCAGCCCAGCTGCTGTTTTATGCGCTGGCCTGGACCGGGTGGATCTGTGCAGGGCGCAATCTGCGCATCAAGGCTTTTTACATTCCTTATTATTTTATGTTTATGAACCTATCCGTTTTTCTGGGTTTTTACCGGTTTCTAAAGAACCGTCAGACGGTATACTGGGAAAAGTCTGCCCGGCAGGATGAGGCTTAAAAAAAAGTCCCAAACCGGGAATTTGAGGCTTCCTGATTTCTTAATTTACATCGGAATAAAAAAGCCGCGCAATATTTGGATCTTAGGAAAAAACACTTACTTTTATCGTAGAAACCCGAAAAGGTCCGGTTCAATTCCTCTGAAACTCTACAGTTTCCAATTCCAAAACAATAAGGCTTTTAAAGTCTTATCCTTGAAATCCCCTATTCAGAATCAATTTTTATTAACGATCTGCCCAGCCATATCTCAGGTTTATTCCTGCTTGATGCCAATACCTCTTGTTTAGCCGCTGCCGAAAATTCCAACCTACTGAGGAACAGAGTCAAAGAAAAAATAAATGAACTCTGCCCAATGAAAAAGCAAATTTTAGCAGTAGATGACAGTAAGGCAATCCGGTTTTTGTTTCAGACAGTGCTTGGGAAATCTTATCAGGTGATTACGGTGCCCGATGGTTGTTCCGCAATGCATTGGCTGTCCAGAAGAAATTTTCCGCATCTGATTATTGCTGATCCGCAATTGCCCGATCTGGAAAACTGGGAACTGATCCAGCAACTGGCGTCGAGTGGAATTTATAAGAATATACCGGTGCTGGTGCTTTCCGGTCTGAGCAAGGAAGAAACGGAAGCGAATTGTGCGGCCTATAATGTGCACAGTTATTTCCTCAAACCCTTCAATCCTGTTGACCTGGTGAACACGGTACAACAATTGATAGAAGATAAATCGTTCGACACCTATTACCCTATGATAGCAGTTTAATCATTGCTGCGTATACCCGAAAACTTTAACCGACGCCTATTTATGGATTTTACATTTCTACCCAAAGCTTCCACATATCAAAAAAATGCTTTTGTCCGGTACAGCATCCGCGCCAAAGAAGCAGCAGCCGTTCCGAAATACATCAGCAGCGGCTTTTATTATATCGGCGGGAATTCCGCCAATATTGAACGTCTTGTAAAGTTGTACAAGCGCGGATATGCATCGGATAATATTGAAAATGCCAAGGCAGAACTCAGGCGATCCATAGCCCAGGAACGGAACATCATCCCGGAAGTTATTTTTTGTGAATCCAGTTTTGATTTTGCAGCCGTGAAAAATTTCGTTCATTTTCTGGATAACAGCAGAGCGCTTTGTACCATTCCCTTCATCCTGGATTCATCCAGTTTGTGTGATATGGAACTGGAAGTTTATAAAAGGCACATGCTGGCCGATGAAATCATGCCGATTGACTCCGCCCAGGAGAGCATGCTGATCAGCAAAGTGCGTTTCCTGAATAAGGTAAAGGCCAGATCGGTGGAAATGAAAAATAAAATGCAGGAGGAAGAGTCCCTCATTCCGCCGGCCAATATTCATTCCATTTTAAAAAGGAGTTTCGACATCCTTGTTTCGATGACCGCCCTGCTGGTATTGAGTCCGCTGTTCCTGTTGATTGCCCTGGCCATACGCCTGGAATCCAGGGGACCGATATTCTATATTTCCGAAAGGGCCGGACGGGGCTACCGTATTTTTAAATTCTACAAGTTCAGAACCATGGTTTCCGGTGCCGAACAGCACCTGGATGAATATGCGCACCTGAACCAATATGCTTCTAAACCGGCAGAAGGACCCTGGTTCTTTAAACTCAGCAACGACCCGCGTGTTACCCGGGCAGGCGCCTTTTTGCGCAACAGCAGCCTGGATGAATTGCCGCAATTGCTAAACGTATTGCTGGGCGACATGTCGCTCGTCGGTAACCGTCCGCTGCCTTTATACGAAGCGGCCACCCTGACCACAAACCAATGTGCCAAACGTTTCCTCGCACCTGCCGGCATCACGGGTCTCTGGCAGATCAAGAAAAGGGGAAATGAAGACATGTCGGTTGAAGAAAGGGTTAATCTGGACATTGACTACGCGGACAGGTACAACTTCATGTACGATCTCTGGATCATGGCCAACACGCCGTCTGCACTGATCCAAAAGTCGGGCGTCTAAGCACTTCCCGGGTTCATCATTACATAGTATCTTTCGGGGAATGAACATGCGCTATCCGGAAAAGGAGCCCCTGGTTTCCATTATTACACTGAACTATAACCAGGCCCGGGTTACACGCGAATTCCTGGAATCCAGCAAAAAGCTGCATTACCGGAATTATGAGATCCTGGTCTGCGACATGGCTTCCTCCATTCCGCCGGAAACTGTTTTCACCGCCTCCGATTTTCCGAATATGCGGTTACTGTACAGCGACAGAAACCTGGGATTTTCCGGGGGTAACAACTGGGGCATCCGCCACGCAAAAGGCGAATTTATTTTCATAGTCAATAACGACACAGAGCTTACCCCGGACCTGATCCGGCTGCTACTGGAACCTTTTTATCTGAATCCTTCGATCGGTGCGGTGTCTCCTAAAATCAAATATTTCGAACATCCCGATATCATCCAGTATGCAGGGTTCCGGCCCATGAATAAATTCACCGGCAGAACCTCCACCGTCGGCGACGGAGAACGGGATACCGGCCAGTACGCGGTATCCGGAGCCACTCCTGCGGCTCATGGCTGTGCCATGATGGTCAAAAAAGAAGTAATTGAAAAAACGGGCATGTTTCCAGAGAAATTTTTTCTTTATTATGAAGAATGGGATTGGTCTGTTCGCATTCAGAAGGCAGGATACTCGATCTGGTACCAGGCCGCTGCCACCATCTTTCACAAAGATTCCATGAGTGTCGGAAAGAAGAATCCGCTGAAAGTGTATTACCATACCCGAAACAGGATCATGTTTATGCGCCGCAACAGCCCTGCCTTTCCACTCCTTGTTTTCACCCTTTTCTTTACTTTTCTTTCCTTACCAAAGGCCATTGCCGGGTACCTGCTCAAGGGACAATTTCCTCAGGCCCGCTGGTTCCTGAAAGGTGTTGGGTATAATTTGGTACATTCTGTGGAGAATTGAGCACGCAGCAGGGATCATGGAGATGGTCAGTTCTCCTCTTCCTTAAACGTTTTCGGAGTGTGCAGAAATTCTGTCCGCTTTTTTTTGATTTGCAGCACGGCCCGGATCATGGCCAGCATCAGTACCGGAAGACGACCCAGCGCATTCAGTGTGTTGATGCTGTAAAATGTAACCGGGATGGAAATAAACAGTGCAAATAAATAAACGCCCATCAGCATGATCCAGGTCGTCCGGCCCGGAAAAAGAAAGTGGAACGGGAAAAAAGCCTGGATGAGCAATAGTAAGCCGATCAGGCAAAATACCGCAAGCATGAGTATGCGCGGCAAAAGCAGGTTTTGGAAGAATTTGTTGTAATAGAGAACGGTTTTAGGAGCCGCTTTCATGTCCCCGTGAAAAAATCTTCTGAGGTGATTCATCTGGGCCTCCAGCCAGCGTACACGCTGTTTTTCAAAGACCATTTCACTGGCGACCTTTTCATCATAGACCAAGGCATCGTCGATGAATTCCATTTTAATTTTACGTAACATCAGCTGCATATCGATCTCGCGGTCCTCTCCCGGGTTCTGCAATATCTCTTCCGAAGAAAATATTTCCGAGATGAGCGCTGCGTCAAAGGCCATTCCTGATCCGATGGGCGCAGCAGACAATCCCAACACGGCCGGTCCGCGGCGAAAAAGATTGATGTTGATCTCTTCGCTCATGGCATCCAGCCAGGCGATGGAGGTATTTTTATTTTTAGCCGTACGGTGGCACTGCACGGCCCTGCAATGGCTGTGGAAAGCGGCGTTCACTTTTTCGAGGCATGCCTGTCCCATAATATTATCTGCATCCAGGATCATCACAATTTCGGTACCGGTTCCCTTCAGCGTCTCGAGGCCGGCATGCAGCGAGCGGGATTTCATATGCAGATCCACTTCCAGCACCTGCACCGGTATTTGCCTCAATTTCGCAATGGTATCCTGTTTCAGCTTATCCGCTATAACGGTTACGGAAAACCGGTCAACGGGATAATCGTGCCCTGCGGCCCGGGATGCCGTATCCGTGATGATCAGGTCCTCCTTGTAACAGGGTATCAGCACCGCAATCTTTTTCTTATCCGGATGGATGGCGAATTTCTTTCCGGGGATCAGCCGGCCGCAGACCGCAATCACAAAAAGATAACCGGTGTTCGCTACCAGATAGAAAAAGATAAATCCGCTGATGAAAAATGATATGTCGGTAAGTGTATTCATGGGTTCCTGAAAGGCTTATAATAGGATTGGGTTGCCAGGGCCAGCATGGGCTTATCGCCGTCCGTATCCCCGTAGGCATATATTTCCTCAAATTCATCCAGATTCCATCTTTCCCGGATGCGGCGCACTTTTTCTTCTCCATGACAATTTCTGCCCAACAAACGACCGGTGATGCGGCCGTTGGTTATTTCCATTGCGGTGCAAACCAGTTCAAGGGATAAGGCTTCGCTCCATTTCCGGATCCAGTTACAGGCAGATGCAGAAACGATCACCACTTCCACTCCCGCAGCCTGGTGTTTCCGGATTTCCCGCAAGGCTTCCCCGCGAACAATACCAGGGAGCCTGGATGCGGCAAAATCATCACAGGTTTTCTGAAAATCAGCTGCCTTCATGCCGCCAAAAAAATACTTCAGTATCTTCTGCTTGGCTGTGTCGTTGGGAATTATATTCAGTCTGTAGGCGATCAGCCAGGGTGCGTGCCATAAAAAGCCCAGGTAAAATGACAGATTTCCTTTTTGAAATTTAATGATCTCCAATAAGCTGTCCCTTGTTGTAATGGTTCCGTCAAAATCAAAAAAAGCGATTTTTTTGTAATCACTCACAGCGTCATCTTTTTAAACTGGAATTCCGGAATACTATTAATGATGAGCATGATGTATCTCCAGAACCATTTTACATACAGCACATTCTTTTTTTTCTGATAAGCCTTGTAGATGATACCGGCCACCTCCTCCGGTGTGGAAGTGAGCGACCCGGGCAAAGGCTGATTCTCCGTCATTTTTGTATAAACAAATCCCGGCTTCACCGTCATCACCTGCACCTTTTCCTTAAAACATTTATTCCGGAGACCCGACAGATAAGTGGTGAATGCGGCTTTGGAACTACCATAAATAAGTTTGCTGGCGCGGCCGCGGTCACCGGCCACGGAACTGATACCAATAATCGTTCCTTTTTGTTTCGCGATGTAATTTTGCGCAACCAGGTTAAGTATGGAAACGGCGCCTGTATAATTGGTATTGATCATCCTTTCCGTCAACTGCCAGTCATTGAAAGCCAGGTCCTCTTCATCCAGCATTCCAAATACACAAACGGTAACATCGGGACAGGGAGACAGCGCATTGAAAAAAGCCGCATGTTCACTATATTTTAATGCGTCGAAGGCATGGACGCTGCAACTGACGCCGTAACGGATAATGATGTCTGACCGTAAGGGCTCCAATTGCTCCTGGCGGCGCGCCGCCAGTTGAATATCAAATTTTTGAGCAGCAAATTTTTTAGCGATGGCCACCCCGATGTCGGATGTGGCTCCCAGTATGAGAACAGTTGCCATAATTTTCAGTTAGATGTTAAAAATAACCTGTCGGATTGAAGAGAATGGATCCTTCCGTCCGGATTATATTTCCTGACAATATCCTTAAATTTCCCGAGATCAGGATATCCGGTTTCAAGCACTTCCGGTTTCATCCGCGCGTCTTTGGACATATACAACCTTCCTCCATAACGAAGTACCACCAGGTCGAGTTCATCCAGAAAAGCCAGCAGGCCGGGCCGGATGGGAAAATCAAGCGCCAGCGTATATCCTTCTTTCGGAAAGGAAATAATGCTTTCCTGTTTGCCAAAAACTTTCAGCACGGCCAGAAAAGAACCCAGGCCTTTGTCACTGATCCGGTTCAGGATCTCCACCAGGCCCTGTTTGGCCTCCAGGGGCAATACGAACTGATACTGTACAAATCCTTTTTTGCCATATCCGCGGTTCCAGTGCAGGATGGCATCCAGCGGATAGAAAAAAGGTTCATAGGAAATAACACGGTTGATTTCCTTCTTAAAATTTTTGGTGTAAAAAAGATAATTGAATGCTTTTACGGTGAATGCATTCAAAACCCAGGCGGGCAGGTTGAATGGAAAATTAATCTGCTTTTTCCTGGGAAGCCGTAGCGGATCCTGCTTTTGTTTTTCACTCAGGTCAGTTAAAAGGGCATGTTCTCCAAGCAGGAGAATGCTGCGTCCGAAATGTGCACCTTTTTTAAGACAATCGATCCAGGCAACAGAGTATGTATAATACTGATGGGTTTCGAACAGCCCGATCAATTCTTCCAGATTGGCCGCCTTGATTTGCTTTTGCCGGATAAAGGAGGTTTCCATCTTCTTCAGTTGAAAGCTAACCCGTGTGATGATCCCAGTTAAACCCATACCACCGCAGGTTGCCTCAAAAAGATCAGGGTTCATCACCGGCGAACAGGTCAGGATTTCCCTGGACGACAGGGTAACGTCCATTTCCAGGATGTGGTTGGAGAAAGAACCGTCAATATGATGATTTTTCCCATGCACATCACTGGCCACGGCGCCTCCGACCGTAATGAATTTTGTTCCGGGAGTAACCGGCAAAAACCATCCTTTAGGTACAATTACTTCCAGGATCTGATCCAGAGTGAGTCCGCTCTGACAGGCAAAAATACCTTTGGCCGTATCGAAAGAAAGGATCTTATTGTATTTTAAGGTGGATATGGTTCTTTTAGCAAGGGATGCATCCCCGTAACAACGACCGTTCCCCCTGGGGATAAAAGAAGTTTGCGCATCCATCAGCCGGTGCAGCTGATCCGGAAATGAAAAAGATTCCTCGTTACTTTCCACAACCGGGTAATTGCCCCAGTTTGCAATATGCTTCTTCATCTTTTAAATATTATGATGTCTTTTAAATACAAAATCACGAAAAAACTGATCACCCATAGGGCAACCGTAACCTGTATGAAGAAGTCTTTATATAAAATATCTGTGGGTGAACCTGATTTTTTCAGAACAAACGTGATTTGCAGGTACCGCATCACGCCGGCAATTACAAAAAGGCTGGTATAATATAACCGGTAGGTACCCAGCCGGATGATGGTGGCCTCGGAAACGGTATAGTTGATATAGGCCACAATGATGATGGCGCTGAATAATCCCATCATGGTATCCAGAAAATCGAGGTTGTATCCGCTCATGGACTTTCGCATTTCCGTACCCGTGGCCCCTTTCAGTAAAAGGTCATCCCTTCTTTTGGCTATGGCCATGAACAGGGAAAGCAGGAAAGTCATGATGATCAGCCAGGTAGACGTGTCTACCATGGCGATGATGGCCCCGGCCTTTACCCGCAGTACAAATCCGGTGGCCAGGATCAGAATATCGATGATGGCAATATTCTTGAGCCCGAAAGAATAGGCCAGGTTCATAAAAAAGTAGATGGCCAGGATAAACAGGAACTGAAAACTGTGATCTGCCAGAATACCCAGGAAAACGCCCAGAAGCAACAGGAAAATACAAATGATCACGGCGACCGGTTTCTTTACCTTACCCGAGGCAAGGGGTCTTTTTGACTTTACCGGATGCTTGCGGTCGTCTTCAATATCCCGGTAATCGTTGATTATATAGATGCTGCTGGCAAAACAGCAAAAAGAAACAAATCCGAAAAGCATGAGCTCAGAGTGAAGAAGCGGGTAAATCTGGCCGGCAAAAAAAGAAGGAACGAACAAAAAAAGATTCTTTGCCCAGTCCTTGGGTCTGAGGAGCTTAAAGTAATATTTCATCAAAGGGAAATCTTTGGCCAAGATACAATCATAATCCGTTTAATGCAAGCTGGCAAACTCCATCTCAGCGGGAATTAAACTAAATTTGCCACTACCCTCATGAGCAGGACTTCCCCAGAGATATTAGCCAGCCCGATCGAGTACCTGAAAGGAGTGGGCCCGCACCGGGCCGAGATGCTCCGCAAAGAACTTCAGGTGGACAGTTTTCGGGATTTGCTGGAACTTTATCCTTACCGGCATATTGACAAATCGCGGATTAATGCCATCAGCGAAATTTCATCATCCACAGAATTCATACAGGTGGCCGGAATTCTCGGTACGTTAAATATCCTGGGAGAGGGCCGGACCAAAAGACTGGTTTCCGAAATTAAAGATGCTACGGGATGCCTTCAGCTCATCTGGTTCCAGAGCATCAACTGGATGCAGAAATCCCTGAATCCCGGTTTCCGGTATTTAGCGTATGGAAGATTGAACTTTTTTAACGGGGAGCCACAGATCACCCATCCGGAGATAGAATTGTTTGCCGCGGAAAAAACACCTGATGACTTTACACTTCAGCCTGTTTATCCCAGTACGGAAAAGCTCAAGGCGCGCGGTTTGGGCGGCCGCCAGCTGTCCAAATTCACCCGACAGTTATTTTCGCAGCTCAGGGAGCAGGACATACCCGAATTTCTGCCGGCACCCCTGCTGAAATCCCTGAAATTAATCCCTCGTTTCCAGGCATTTAAGCATATTCATTTTCCCTCTGGCCCGGGTGCTTACCAGGAAAGCCTGAACCGGTTGAAATTTGATGAATTTTTTCTTAACCAGGTCAGAACTGGAATGGTCAGATCCCAGCGTCAAAAGCATTCCCGGGGAGTGGTTTTCAAACAGGTAGGACCCCTTTTCAACGATTTTTATTCCCGGATACTTCCCTTTGAACTGACCGCAGCCCAGAAAAGAGTATTGAAAGAGATCCGGAGAGACACAGCGACCAGCAAACAGATGAACCGCCTTTTGCAGGGGGACGTGGGCAGCGGAAAGACCATGGTGGCCCTGCTGACCATGTTACTGGCAGCCGATAACGGATTTCAAAGCTGTTTGCTGGCGCCCACGGAGATCCTGAGTAAACAGCATGCGGAGCATTTCCGCGCTCTGCTGAAGGATCTGCCCGTTTCAGTTGCCCTATTAACCGGAACGGTTAAGACCGCCGTGAGAAAAAAAATACTGGAGGATCTGGCGTCAGGCGCGCTCCACATGCTCATCGGCACACATGCCATCATAGAAGATGTTGTTCAGTTCCGGAATTTGGGACTGGCAATCATTGATGAACAGCACCGTTTCGGAGTAGCCCAAAGGGCCAGGTTGTGGAAAAAAGCGGAAATACCGCCACACGTGCTGGTAATGACCGCCACCCCCATTCCCCGCACACTCGCGATGACTGCCTACAACGACCTGGATTACAGCGTGATTGACGAGCTGCCGCCGGGCAGGCAACCTGTAAGAACCGTACAGCGTAATGAATATGACAGGCCAAAAGTGATGGATTTCATAAAGGATGAAATTAAAAAGGGCAGGCAGGCCTATATTATTTTCCCTCTCATTGAAGAATCTGAAAAGCTGGATTACGAAAATCTGCTGAAAGGTTACGAAAACGTTAAGGCTTATTTCCCCGAACCACCGTATTATATCAGTATGGTGCATGGGCGACAGAAAGCAGTGGTGCGGGAAACCAACATGAAACGCTTCGTAAGCGGCGAAACGCAGATTATGGTGGCCACAACGGTCATAGAAGTGGGCGTGAATATTCCCAATGCCAGTGTGATGGTGGTTGAAAGTGCAGAGAAATTCGGTCTTTCCCAGCTTCATCAGCTTCGCGGACGGGTGGGCCGGGGAAATGAACAGAGCTTTTGTATCTTATTATCCGGAAACAAAACGGGAAAGGATGCCCGGGAACGTTTGAACATCATGTGCCGGACTTCAGATGGATTCCGTATTGCGGAAAAAGATATGGAGCTTCGGGGTCCGGGAGATATCGCTGGTACACGGCAAAGCGGCATATTGGATTTCAAACTGGCTGACATTATCCGCGATAAAAATATCCTGCAGCAGGCCATCCAATCTGCGGATAAAATACTGGCGGAAGATCCTGAACTGGAAATGGCTGAACATGCCCTTCTTCGACATCAGCTGATGCAGGAAAGGGGGAAAACAGTCTGGAGCAGGATCTCGTAAATCATTCCGGCAAAACAAAAAAATTGCTAAAACAACTACTCCTTTTTGTCATCCTGTTCTCTGCCTGTTTTCTGCAGGCAGGAGCCCAGACAGACCCGGGCAACCTGGAATTCATTGAAAACAAGGGCCAATGGGACACGGCCATGCATTTCAGATCGGATATTTCCAACGGCAATTTTTTTTTACGCAAGCATGGTTTTTCCGTCCTGCTCCAGCGCCCCGAAGACATGAATGCGCTTCGCCTTTCATTACACGGGAATGCTTCCGGCGCATCAACGGGCAACGGCATAAGCAAGGCGCCTGCAACAGAAACCAATTCCTTCCGATTTGCAGCGCCGGTTTATGGTAAGAAAAACGGCGGAGGCAACATTCCGAAGGGTCAGCCTGTCACCAACAATCTGATCATGCATTCCCAGCTGTACCAGATGGATTTTATAAACAGCAGTGACCTGGCGGTGATTGCAGGAGATAAACCGCTGGATACGTATAATAATTATTTCATTGGCAATGATCCTTCCAAATGGGCCTCAAATTGTAAAATTTACCAGGCCGTTACCTATAAGAACATTTATCCGGATATTGATTTGCGCTACTATACGGAAAATGGAAGTCTGAAATACGACCTGGTTATACACCCCGGCGGTAATCCCAACGATATCCTGATGAAATATACGGGAGTGGACAAACTCACGATAAAAAGCCGTCAGCTTACGGTGCACACGGCTGCCGGTGATGTAAGAGAAAACATTCCGCACACCTACCAGTTTTCCAAAGACGGCAATAAGGATCTGGACTGCCACTATGAAGCGGGGCCGGATAATACTGTGCGGTTTCGACTTACGGGATATTCCAAATCGGCAACGATCGTAATTGATCCAACCCTGGTCTTCTCTACGTTTACCGGCAGTCATTCCGATAACTGGGGCTATACCGCTACCTATGACGCCGATGGAAATTTTTATTCGGGCAGCATCGTACTGAATTCCATTCCCAATGATGCAGGAAATGGGTTTCTGGCCAGTCCCGGAGCCTTTCAGACCCAATTTCACGGGGGCGATAACACGGATGGCATTTATGAATACGATATCAGCATCATGAAATTCAGCAGCAACGGCGTTCGCCGCCTGTATGGCACTTATATCGGGGGTAAAGGGAATGAACAACCGCACAGTCTGGTTACGGACAGAGCCGGCAACCTGGTGATTGCCGGAAGAACCAGTTCTGCTGATTTTCCTACCGTAAGCACCGCAACGGGAAATGATGTGCTCAAAGGCGGGTATGATATTATTCTGGTGAAACTGAATGCAACGGGAACCAACCTCATCGGATCGAGGATGATCGGAGGCAGTTCAAATGACGGCGTAAACATCGCGCCGAAATATTCCAACAACATCGTTCCGATGGGCCAGAGTTCGCTGCGGTTAAATTATGGAGATGACGGCCGTAGCGAAGTTGTTCTCGATGATGCGGGAAATGTATACCTCGCATCCTGTACCCAGTCAACAGATTTTTTCACAACCCCCAACGCTTTTCAGAAAACGAATGCGGGTCTCCAGGACGGGGTTTTTATCAAAGCCAGCGCAGATCTGGGAACCATACTCGCCAGCTCCTATCTGGGCGGTAACAGCAACGATGCAGCGTTTGCGCTGGCGCTGAATCCCACCAACAACGATGTCTATGTGGCCGGAGGTACTTCCAGCAGCAATATGCCGGGAACGGCAAACGGACCCGTGGTTTCTGCTACTTATTCTGGGGCCATCGACGGGTTTTTATCCATCATCAGCAACGATGGCGGCACGCTGCGGAAGACATCTTATTTAGGAACCGCGGGTACGGAAGTTCTTTACGGCGTTCAGTTCGACAACCTAGGTTCCCCTTATGTGATGGGAACCACAACGGGCGACTGGCCCGTGATCAATGCAACATTCAGCCAGGCCAGGGGCAAACAGTTTATTGCCAAGCTCAGACCCGACATTTCAGGCTATGTGTATTCCACAGTATTCGGAAAAGGTGCAGCATTTCCCGATATTTCTCCAACCGCTTTCCTGGTGGACCGGTGTCAGAACGTGTATGTGGCCGGATGGGGAGGTGGTATCGAAAGGGAAGGCGGAGGTTCTGATCCGGCTGTTTATAACAATTCCACAACTACCGGGCTCACCGTTACCAAGGATGCCTTGAAAAGCACAACAGACGGGGATGATTTTTATTTTTTCGTGATGAAGCGGGATGCTACCAGTCAGTTGTATGGCAGTTTTTTCGGACAGGATGGTGGTCTGGGCGACCATGTGGATGGAGGTACCAGTCGTTTTGATAAACAGGGGATCATTTATGAAGCCATCTGCGCCAATTGCTACGGATTGGGAAAATTCCCGACTACGCCGGGCACATGGGCCACCCGGAATGGAACCGGGGTGAACGGATGCAACCTGGCTGCCGTGAAGATTGCTTTTAATTTCGCCGGCGTTGTTGCAGATCCCCGCTCCATGATCAATGGCCGCTTCGACAGTTCCGGCTGCGTTCCCCTCGACGTATTATTCACCGACACCATTCATAATGCAAAAACCTATATCTGGCGTTTCGGCGACGGAACACCCGATACCACAACCACCGCCTTTCAGGTTTTGCATACCTACAATAATATCGGCATTTACCGGTTGCGGCTGATCGCCATCGACTCCACCACCTGTAATATCAGTGATACGGCCTATGTGGACATCAGGGTGCGTTCAGATAAGGTCAACCTGGATTTTGACATTACTAAATTACCACCCTGCCAGTCGCTTAATTACCAGTTCGATAACAGATCCACGCCACCTTCCGGAAAACCTTTCCTGCCCGGAGATTTTACCTGGGATTTCGGAGATGGCTCACAGGCCCCCGGATCCAATACGGTCACACATTCTTATGCTGCCGCCGGAACCTATATGGTGAAATTGATTTTGCAGGATACCAACTATTGCAATTCGCCCGACAGCGTGACCAAAACTTTGCGTGTTTCGCCGGTGGTCAAGGCCCAGTTTGACGTTCCCGACGGGTGCGTCCCTTATACCGCCGTAGTCAACAATACCAGCCTGGCCGGTCAACAGTTTTTCTGGAATTTTCTTTACGATATCCCTGCTGGTGATCGACTCCAATACCTGTAACATCCGGGATTCCACAACGCGGGCCGTAGTGGTATATGCCAGGCCCAGGGCTGCTTTCACGGCCGCGCCCGATCCTCCGGAATACAATACCCCGACCGTGTTCACCAATAATTCCACGGGTGCCAGCCATTATATGTGGTTGTTCGGAGACGGAGATTCCACGACAAAGAATACCGCGGATACCACTCAGCACCAGTACGAGGAAACGGGCACTTTCAACGCCTGCCTGATTGCGATCAACCCATACGAATGCGCAGATACGGTTTGCCATCCTGTGGAGACCCTGATCAATCCCCTGCTGGACGTACCCAATGCATTCACGCCGGGAAGATTTGGTCAGAACAGCATCGTGCGCGTGAGGGGATTCGGAATCAGGAGTATGAACTGGAAGATTTATAACCGGTGGGGACAGGTCGTGTTCCAGTCGAGTAATCCGGATTATGGCTGGGACGGCACTTTTAAAGGAACTGCCCAGCCGATGGATGTTTATGCTTATACGCTGGAAGCCACTTTCTTCGATGGCAAAAAAACAACGCGGAAAGGAGACATTACCCTGATCCGGTAGTTGCCGGTCCGGTGCTGGTTGACCGGAGGAAAAGTATTGACTATTTTTAACAAATTCAAGTGATCTGACCTGATTTCCTTTACGTTATTATAAAATAAAAAATTGTTCAAACAACGGCTATTCATAGTTCTGTTATCGCTGCTCGGCATGGGGCAGTGCTATGCACAGTCAGAAGTTTCTCCCAACCTGGAATTCATTGAAAATAAAGGCCAGTGGGATTCCCGGGTTTTACTGAAGGCGGAGATCAGTAACGGCAGTTTATTTCTGGATAAAAAGGGATTTAAAGTGGTGCTCCACAACCCGGAAGATTTGGCCCGCTTCAGCGGATCCCATACTTACCCTTTTTCCGGGGATTCTGCCCGTGTAAATGGGGCCGTTGCCCGGCGAAGCATGACCGGCAGGCCCGAAACCCTTCGCTCCCATGCCTACGCCGTGAACTTTCTTCACATGAATGAGGCCGCGGAGATCATACCAGACAAACCGTTGGATTCCTACAATAATTATTTCATCGGGAACGATTCCGGCAAATGGGCCAGAAATTGTCGTATATACCAGGGCGTTACCTATAAAAATGTGTACCCGGGCATCGACCTTCGCTACTATACTTCCAACGGGATGCTTAAATACGACATCATCATCCACCCGGGAGCCGACCCGCGGAATATTGCCCTTCAGTATGAGGGGATTGACGGCCTAACGCTTAAGAATAACCGCCTAACGGTAAAAACATCCGTGGGCGATGTAAAGGAACTGGAACCCTATTCCTATCAGACCGGCGACCGGGGAAGAGAGGATGTGTCCGTCCGGTACAGGGTTTCTGGCGACAGAACCGTGCGCTTCGACGTAAAGCATTACAACAATACCCGGATACTGGTGATCGATCCCACTCTTATCTTTTCCACCTTCTCCGGAAGCAGGGAAACGAACTGGGGTTTCACGGCAACTCCCGGTCCCGATGGAACTTTTTTTGCGGGGGGCATTGTATTCGGGGACGGGTTCCCGGTTTCTACGGGTGCATTCGAGGGAAATTTCCGCGGGGGAAAATATGATGTGGGCAT
>CAJDUL010000068.1_pt1 | contig 20623 bp, 19 predicted proteins | sample 7390691 | NCBI WGS metagenome assembly CAJDUL01 (sample SAMEA7055677, study PRJEB34461) | soil metagenome | biome: terrestrial ecosystem; feature: Peninsula; material: soil | place: Antarctica | collected 2016
TATGCCATCCCGCATGCATCGGCCGCCTACATGGCAAAAAAAATCGTGGCCACGCGTGGCAAAAACATCCCGGTGATCACCACCCTGCATGGAACAGATATTACGCTGGTGGGACGCGATAAAACGCTGGCCCCGGTAGTGGCTTTTTCCATCAACGAAAGCGATGCCATTACCGCGGTGTCCCAAAACCTGCGCGACGAAACCTATAAGATCTTCGAGATTAAAAAAGAAATAGAAGTGATCTACAATTTTGTGGACGTCACCCGCTTCCGTAAAAAACCGATAGATGCTTTTCAAAAAGTAATTGCGCCCAACGGGGAACGCATCCTGGTGCATGCCTCCAATTTCAGGAAAATAAAACGGGTGCTGGATGTGGTCCGCATCTTTGCAGAAATAAATAAAAGGATACCTTCCAAACTGCTGTTCGTCGGAGACGGACCGGAAAGGCCGGAAACGGAAAACCTTTGCCGGGAACTAAACCTGTGTGACCAAATCCGTTTTGTAGGCAAGCAGGAACAGATAGAAGAAATCCTGGCCGTGGCAGATCTCTTTATCCTGCCATCCGAATATGAAAGTTTCGGACTGGCGGCGCTCGAAGCCATGGCGGCTGGCGTCCCTTTAATTTCCAGCGATGCCGGCGGTTTACCGGAAATCAATGTGAATGGGAAAACCGGTTATATGAGTGCAGTTGGTGATGTTCATTCCATGAGCCGCAATGCCATCTCCATCCTGAGTGATGATGCCGTATTGGATGCATTCAAACACAATGCTGCCGAACAGGCGAAGAGATTTGATATCAACCAGATCGTTCCCCAATATGAGCAATTATACGACCGGTTCCTGAATGCGCCTCATCTTCTCAACCATTTCTCCGGATCGAAGAGATGATCTTTTTCGTCTGAGAGTACAAAATCGAGCTGACCGATATCCGCCAGTTTACCCAGGGTTTGACCGGTACTGATCTGCTGGCCTTTGGAAACACTAACCGAAGCCAGGTTGCTGTAGGTGGTAAAATATTTTCCATGCCGGATCATGACGGCAATCACATCCCCGACATTAAAAATACTCTGAACCTGTCCTTTGAATACGGCATTAACAGATGTGCCTGCCGGGGTTTCAATGGTGATGCCCTGATTATCATGTATAATGCCCTTGATGTATTCATGCGGACCAAAACGCATCGCTATATTACCCGCAGAAACCGGCCAGGGCAGGTGCCCGCGGTTTTTCTCAAAATCATCAGACAGGGCAACATCTGCTGTGGTATTAAAAGTAGTTCCCGGTTTGGCTGCCGGTCGCCTGATCGCGGCATTGCTGGCAACGGCTGCGGAAGGATTCGTTTTCGTATTCTCCGTTTTCTCGGGTGGGTTCGCCGCTGCATTGGCAGCCGCCGTTTTCTTGGCTTCCCGGATGGCTTCCTCCCTGGCACGCCGGATGGCGGCGGCAATGGCGTTGCCCAATTTCTGATCCTGTCTTTGTTTCAGATTCATTTCCTTTTTGAGCTCCTTTTCATGGGATTGCAGACCGCTGACCACTTCGTCTTTTTCCTTTTTTTCTACTTCCAGCACCTCCTTTTCTTTATTTTGTTTGGTAAGGGCCTCATCCTTTTCCAGACGCTTTGTTTTCAGGCCATCAATTTTATTCTGCAGAAGATCATGTGTTTTCTGGATGTTGGCGGCCCGCTCTTCGCGGTAGGTACGGTACGATTTCAGGTAGGCCACCCGTTTCACAGCATCGTTGAAATTGTTGGCGGCAAAAATGAAATTGAGGTAGTCGTAGTTGGTCCGGTTTTCATAGGCATAAATAACACTTTCCGCATATTGTTTACGCAGGGTATCCAGTTCCTTTTTAAGCTTCAGGATCTCCGACCAGGAATTGTTCATGTCGGCCTGGATGTAATTGATCTGCTGGTTTATATTGGAAATGGCGGCAAGCCTTAACCGGAGCCGTCTTTGCAATAGCGCCAACTGGCCCAGTGTTTCTTTTTTATTTTTCTTGGTAACGTCCAGTGAATGCTTTACTTCTTCAATCTGATGCTGAATGGAAGCCCGCTCTTTTTCCAGATCGCTGCGGGTTTGTGCAGGAGTCTGGGCAAATGACACCGCTGCGGAACAAAGCAAATAGAGAAAAAGGAATACCGGTTTTCGCATAGCCGTCTTGAACGTAAGGGTGAAAGTTACTGTATAACGGCTATTTCTGTTTATAATTTTTTGGAATACTGAAGGGAAAGTTTAAAGGTTCGTTAAAAGAATATTGCTTGAAAGTGAGTTCAATATCCAACCGTGCTTTTTCTGCAACGGCAATTTTACGGTAGGTGGAAAAGAGTACGCCCGTTTTTTTTTCGTAGTCCCCATAGGTGAGGTCACAGGACCGCGCACGCAGCCTGTCCACATCATCCAGTTTGCTGTGCTTGATGCTGTAATCCTCTTTATTCAACGTGATGTAATTCCGAAAAATTTGTCCTTCGTCCAGCAGAGAAATTCCCTGATCATCTTTCCGGTAAAACACGATATTGCTGTCCAGATAAATCGGGTTGCCCAGAAGCAGAGACTGCAGGGTTTGAAAATCGAATGGCAGATGGGTGATCTCCTGGAGATAACTGACGGACCGCAGCTGATAAACTTTATCCAGTTTGCTCAGCACTTTCACACTATCCGGCGTAATCACCGCGCGAAATGCTTCGATACCCAGCAAGGCATTGATGGAAACCCAGATCATTTTATCTTTCTGCAACCGGAGAAAGGCATTGAATTCGTAATCCTTTCCATCGCTCCCCTCGTAATGCACTTTTATTTTCGCCGAAAAAGTATTACAGTCGATGAGGTTGCTCCTGATGTGGCCATACAGAGCCCGGATATACCGGATGGAATCCGCTTTGAGGTCCACCGGTATGGAAGTATCCGCCCTTTTTACAACCAGGGTGTCTTTTTTGGCGATGGCGGTGGTGATTTTCTTCGCGGAACGGCAACCCACAACCGAAAACCCGGCTACCAGCACTGCGGCTATCACGATCAGCAAAACGAAATTCACCCTGATTATTTTAATCATAATTATCTTTTTCCGGTATGACCGAATCCGCCTTCGTTTCGGTCCGTCTCCTGGAGGATTTCCACCTCTTCCCAGGTTACTTTTTCAACGGAGCCAATCACCATCTGGGCAATCCGGTCACCCGGATGAATGATCTGGTCCCGGTCCGACAGATTGATCAGGATCACTTTCAATTCCCCGCGATAGTCGGCGTCCACAGTGCCTGGTGAATTCAGGCAGGTGATGCCCTGTTTGATGGCCAGCCCGCTGCGTGGACGAACCTGGGCCTCATAGCCCGACGGAAGTTCGATGAATATACCAGTGGGTATCAATTGCCGTTCCAGCGGACGCAGGGTTACCGGCTGGGGAATATCTGCCTTGAGATCCATTCCTGCGGCCTCAGCCGTTGCATAGCCAGGAAGCGCATTGGATGATTTGTTGATGATCTTAACCGCGAGTGATGGCATGGGCGCAAAGATAATTAATCCGGTTTCTTCAGCAATACAACCGCATAGGCAACAACGCCTTCTTCCCGGCCCACAAATCCCAGCTTTTCGGTGGTGGTGGCCTTTATGGAAACCGCGTCTTCATCGATTTCCAATATTCCGGAGATCACCTGGCGCATTTTATCGGCGTACGGCATGATCTTCGGCCGTTCCAGACAAACTGTTGTATCCAGGTTCCCGACGGAAAACCCCTTTTCACGAACCAGCTGAAATGTTTTAGTCAGTAATATCTTGCTGTCAATGTCTTTATACGCTCCGTCAGTATCCGGGAAATGCATCCCGATATCCCCCAGGTTCAGCGCACCGAGGAGGGCATCACAAATGGCGTGCAGCAGCACGTCGGCATCACTGTGGCCGACCGATCCTTTTTCGTGAGGGATCTGGATACCCCCCAGCCAGAATTTCTTTCCCTTCGCAAGCTGATGATAATCGTTTCCGAAACCAATCCGGTACGCCATGCTTCATGAATATTAATAAAAAAACCGCTTCAGCAGCGGCTAAATTAATCAATCCACTGTTGAAACGGTTTTCTGTAAAATCTTTTATTGATCGTTGGTCGTATTCGGTGCATTGTCCCCGCCATCGAGGTCAAAGGTCAGCCCAAACCGGATCGTATTGGAAAGGGGGTTACGCGTGATGCCACTGCCGGAAGGAACCAGGTAAGAAAAATTCAATCCGAGCATATTGTATTTCAGGCCAACACCCATGGTGAAATATTGTCTTCCCCCCTGGCTCTTGTCCTCGTAAAAATATCCGAGCCGGAAAGCGAATTGCTCATTGTAGGTATATTCAGCACCAATAGAAGCATTGATTTTCTGCAATTGGCTGCCGCCGGAAAAAGAGTTGAACCAGCTGCTGGTTACGCTCTGGTTATGATATTTATCCACCGCGAGGCTGTCCGTTTCCGTAATTCCGGTATACGAAGGAGGCGCGGGCACCAGCAATTTATTCAGATCCAGACCGAAGCTGAGTTTGTTCTGATCGTCAAACACTTTGGTATAGGTGGCGCCGATGCCCAGGTTGGCAGGAATGTATTCTTTTTGGGTAGCATCATTGGTATAACCGATTTTGGTGCCGAGGTTGGACAAGGATGCACCGAATGCCCAGCCCTGTTTGTTGGCGTCGGTCAGATTATAGTACAGGGTCAGATCGGCCGCAACGGCATTCCCGGCCTTATACGCTGAAATACTGCCACTTGCAGCAGCCGCTCCAAGGGTTAAGTTGGAATTGATATAACGAAGGGCCAGCCCCAGAGACAAATTATCTGACAGCTTTCTGGAGTATCCCAAATCGACTGAGAATTCCCGGGGTCTTCCTTCTCCCCAGTTATTACCGTTATAATCTGAAAACTGGATGCTGCCCAAACTGAAGTACCGGATCGAAGCAGAGATGGCCTGCAGATTATCCAGTTTGTGGTATCCGGCAGCGGTCAGCATGTATACATCGTTCAGTCCCAAGTCCTTAAGCCAGGGAGTATAAGTCAATCCTATCCCGGTATTATACTGGGAAAACGGGGTTTTGGCCTGGTTGTAAAAAGAAGCATTCGCATCGGGGGACGTCGCCAGTCCGAGTTCACCCATGGATCCTGCCCGGGCGTCGGGTGAAATACGCAAAAATGGAACGGCCGTTGTTACGACATTCACGTTTCCGTTACCGGTAGTCTGGGCACTCACGAACATTGTGGAAAACACACCGCACAGTAAAGCAGTTAGTTGAGAAAACAGTCTTTTCATGTAATTTATTTTAGCTTAAAAGGACACTGACCACATCAATGATACCCGAAAGACAGCAAAACAGTTGCCCCCGGGATCATTTCAGCTTTTAGAGGGTAGAAATTTTCAATAGCTAAGGTTGTGGTTGTAAATGAGTTATAATAACAGCGTCTATTCTTTCACACAATTCGGAAAAGGTGCTATAAGCTATACCGGCTCTCGAACGGAATAGCCTCCTAATTATTGCGCAATTTAAAGGATTCCGGTATGCTTTAAACTTCGCATTTACCCACGCCGGCCGGGAACGGTTTTAACATTCCCAAAGAGGGAATTTTCCCCCAAAGCATACTATATTCGCGTTCTCCTCGTATTGTGCATTATACGCGGTCCTGAATGACAATATTTGTTTTGAAAGAGCGTTTCTTCACTTAACATATCACGGTTAAATGCGTTTTCTATGAATCTCAAAAATCTCGTTATCCTTGCTTGCTGCGCCATGGTGGTGAGTTCGTGCAAAGATGGTAAGTTATTCGGCAAAAAGAAGGAATCTTCTGATGTAACCGGATGGAATTACAATGATAAGAATATGGGGGGCTACCAGGTTTCCAAGGAAAAGGAAGAACGAACAGGGCCAGGTCTTGTTTTCGTTCAGGGGGGTACCTTTACCATGGGCGCCACGGAAGAAGATGTAATGAGCGACTGGAACAACATTCCGCGCCGGGTTACGGTAAACTCGTTTTATATTGACAGAACCGAAGTAGCCAATGTGCACTACCGGGAATATCTGTACTGGATCGACAATGTATTTGAAGGGGATGAATATAAGGCTGTTCGGGAAGGCGCCCTGCCGGATACTCTGGTATGGAGAAGTGAACTGGCTTATAATGAACCTCTGGTTGAATATTATTTCCGTCATCCGTCTTATAACTATTATCCGGTGGTTGGGGTGAGCTGGAAACAGGCCCAGGACTTTTGTTTATGGAGAACCGACCGTGTAAACGAAAAGGCCCTGGTTGACCGTCAATTCATCAACAAGAATTCTTTAAAAAATATTCAGGGTCTTGGCCAGGAGAATTTCAATACGAAATCTTACCTCATGGGAGAATACCAGGCCACTCCCGGAGCAGCTGCCAAATCAAAGAAAAATGAACTGCGGAATCCCAATGGAACGCCGCGCACCCAGGTTACTTTCGAAGATGGTATCCTGTTGCCTTCCTACCGTTTGCCCACAGAAGCAGAATGGGAATATGCAGCCCTTGGTTTGATCAATCAGAACCCGGCTCCGAGCAAGAACGACAAGAAAAGAGGGGAAGAGCTGATTGCCAACAAACAGGTTTATTCCTGGAGCCAGAATGTAAACGGATTGCGTGATTCCCGCCGTGGAAGCTGGCAGGGTACGTTCCTGGCCAATTTCAAACGCGGATCAGGAGATAACATGGGTGTTGCGGGTGGTTTAAACGACAACGCCGTATACACAGCAGATGTCACTTCTTTTTATCCCAACGGTTTCGGATTGTATAATATGTCCGGTAATGTGAGCGAATGGGTGCAGGATGTTTATCGTCCCCTTTCTTCCCAGGATGTGGATGATGTAGCGCCATTTCGTGGTAACCAGTTTACCACCATGGATCTGGGCAAGGAAAACAAACCGGAAAGAGACAGCCTCGGCAGGATCAAATACCGGAACGTAACAGATGAAGAAAGCAAAGGCCGCCGCAACTATCAGAAAGGTGATGTGATCAACTATCTGGATGGTGACTCCCTGATTGCGGGTATAAATTATGGATATGGCAAAACCACGTTGATCAGCGATAAGTCACGGGTTATCAAAGGCGGAAGCTGGAACGACCGGGCTTATTGGTTAGGACCAGGTACACGCCGTTTCATGGAAGAAGATCAGGCCAGTTCAACCGTTGGTTTCCGTTGCGCCATGGACCGTGTGGGCAGTGCCGCCGGTAACGGTAGAAAAACCGGTATCAACTACAAACAAAGAAAACAGAACGCCCGCAAACAATAAGTTTTATCTCAAAGAATTGAAAAGCCACCCTGTGTATGCCGGGTGGCTTTTTTGTTAATTACATTTGTGCCCATGATGTCCATCGAAAGTTTATACGCGATTTTTCTTCAACATTCTTCCATCTGCACGGACAGCCGGAAAATGAAATCAGGTGACCTTTTCTTTGCCCTTAAAGGTGAGCATTTCAACGGAAACCTGTTTGCCGTCCGGGCGCTTCAGGAAGGTGCCGCCTATGCGGTGATTGATGAAAAGCCGGAAACGGAACACAACCGGTTTATACTGGTTGAAAATGTTTTGGAAACCCTGCAGGCTCTGGCCGGTTATCACCGGGACCAGTTTAAAATACCATTTATCGGCATCACCGGAAGCAACGGAAAGACCACCACCAAGGAATTGATCCATGCCGTTCTTTCCGGCACTTACCGCACGTATACTACGGAAGGAAACCTGAACAACCACATCGGCATTCCCCTCACAATCCTGAAAATTAAACCCGATGCGGAAATGGCCGTCGTGGAAATGGGCGCCAACCATTTACGGGAGATAGCGGGCTACTGTGAGTATGCGAAACCGACCCATGGCATCATCACCAATTGCGGTAAGGCCCACCTGGAAGGATTTGGCAGCATCGAGGGTGTGCGGAAGGGCAAGGGTGAATTGTATGACTGGCTGCGTGCCCGGGGGGGAACGGCTTTTGTGATGTGGGACTACGATTACCTGCAGGAAATGAGCAAGGGCATCACGGAGATCGTTTCCTATGGAACCGTTGACGCCACTGTTACCGGAATTGCAGATGGAAGCGGTCCCCTGCTCCGGGTCAGGCTAACGCATGGCGCGCACAATAACAGCATTCAAACGCAGCTGGCAGGCAGATACAACCTGCCCAATGTACTGGCGGCCGTAACCGTGGGCACCTATTTTAAAGTTGATCCGTCCCTGATTAAAACGAGCCTGGAATCTTATCAGCCGTCCAACAGCCGCTCCCAGATCCTGCCGTGGAATAACAATACCGTGGTGCTGGATGCCTATAATGCCAATCCGTCCAGCATGAAGCTGGCCATAGAAAACTTCGCTTCTTTACCTTCCGGTGATAAAGTACTTGTTCTCGGCGCCATGGCTGAACTGGGTCCCGGCAGCCTGCAGGAACATGAAGAGATACTGCAGCAGATTGAAGGTTCGAGGAGTATGGGAATGGAGAGGGCTCTTTTGAAGAGTTCGTGAGATAAGGTTAATGGTTGATGGAATTTAATTTCGGATTCGCGACCGGATTCCATAAACCATTAACCCATTCATTTCTCCGCCGTCTCCGCTATAAACTTCACCACCGCATGACTGATGGGTTGCAAAGTTTTGATGTAAGCATAAATATAATTCAGATCCTCGTCCTTCATGGTGGCATACATGGTCCAGGGCATGATGGTTTGCGCCTCCCCCGGAGCAAGGGTGCGATGGGCCTGGGCGCTATCACGGTACTGGAAGAAACGTTGTAAAAATATTTCCTTTGTCCAGCTGCCAATGCCAGTTTGTTTATCCGGCGTGATGTTCGCGGAACGTACAACGGACCCGAGCATTTTAAACTCACGGCCACCGGCCATGGCCAGGCTTTCATCAAATTTCCCTTTTTCCAGCGGCGTATGGCAATCGTGGCAGGATGCGATGGTAAAAAGATATTTACCCTGGGCCACAGAATCGTTCTTATCTGTGGGAATTTTTTCCGGCGTGGCTTTTTCGGGAATGGTATTCAGGATAATGTTCATGGGGAAATCGGATTTGGATTCCTGCACCGCGTTTTCAATGGGTGGAATGCTGCGGAGATAGGCGATCACCGCCTTGATATCTTCGGGATCTGCGTGTCCGTAATTGTGATAGGGCATCACCGGGAAAATGGCTTTCCCGCTCTTTCTTACGCCGGTGGTGATGGCGCGGTAAATTTCACCGTCCGTCCAGGAACCGATGCCTGCCGGGGTAATGTTGGCAGAAAAATAAACACCCGGAAATCCCTCGGACTTGTCAAACCGCTGTCCGCCTTCACCCAGCGTGGCCGGATCCATGGGCATGGCATACTGGGAAAAATTCCGGAGGCTGTGGCAATCCATGCAGACCATCACGCTGTGTGCCAGGTATTTCCCACGCGCCGTATTGGCGGCCGTTCTTTCAACCGTGATCTGCGGCGCAGGGCCTACATCCGGTAAAGCAATCTTAACATACGCGGCAACAATCACCAGGAGTAATATAACAATGAGCACTAAAATGCCCAATACTTTCAGGATTTTTTTCATGTCAATGCGGGTTAAAAATGATTGGTTATAGTTAGCTCCTTATGGTTCGCAGAATATCTGTTTTGTTGCAAATTGGTTGGGATTATGCCGGGCGACACATCTACTGTAAAATCTCCCGCAGAAAGATAATACTTTTTACCGTATGCTGATCATGGAGCTCAGGGGAGAACGGCGGTTTCTGAAATCCATCATGTCCACTTTTACCGTGCCGACACTGATGGGGCTTTCCACACGTACGGGAATATGATTGGGGTCGTCGCTGACCCAAACGGTCATTTTTTCACCACCCTCAAAAATGGTCCCTTTGATCAGCAGGGGTTTGAATTTAATGGCATGGAACTTACCATATTTGGTTTTAATGATTTCTTTGCCCAGGTAGCGGATGTATAGATCATACACCTGATTATCCAGGAACATGGAAAAGGGGATTTTATCTCCCGGCTGCATTTTACTGAAATCTATGTTCCTCGCATAATACAGGGAGCTCAGCACGTCCTGTATGCAGGCGGGTGTTTTAAAAACGCCGGCATTGGTGATCACTGTATTGGCCTTTTTATTAAAACTGTTGTTTTCATATTTCTTATAAGTCCCTTCATTCACGTTCCGGATAAATTTATAAGGCTGAAGGGTGGTCGTGTCGATAAAGGATTCATACTTATCCCGGACCTTGAAAAAATTATCGTAGAAATTATAGGTGTGGCCCTCGCCGGTGACGTGAAAAACCGGCTTCCCGTTCAGCTGCTCCAGCACCGTGCTGAACGTGGCTTCGCCTGCGGCAATATATACCCCGGCCAGTGTATAGTAAACGCGGTATACGATGGTTTCATTCGCCTGAAATGCCGTATTCTTCATGTCGCAAAGATCATCTCCCGCCCGAAGCGGAAAAGAAACGGCCATCAACATAAGCAATCCGATCCCGGTAATAGATTTCATCTGCTGCTGAATAATTTGATCCTTAAAATTAATAAACTCCCGATCAAAGCAGGTATAATTAAATTGATCAGCCATATTCCCAGCGACACTGCCAGGATGCCTGCTGTGTTGAATGTAAATACACGGAAGATCTGGATACCTGCTTCCCACCGGAGTCCCAGATCTGTTAAAAACGTTAACGAAGGAACCATGGCCATCACCACGAACATCACCCCAACGCCCACAAATACCTGTAATGCGTCAACGTTTACAGCAAAAAGGGAAAACAACAGAAGATATTGCAAAAGGAATACCGCGTACCGGACCAGAGAAATGAAAAGGATCTTCAGCAGCATCCGGTTACTGAAATTTTCCGGTATATAAATGGCCCTGTTGTATTTTATCAGCAGCCGGTTTACCCGGTGAACCAACGGATCGAACCGGAAATAGAGGGTGGCCAGAAGGACGGCGGACAACAGGGTCATGAGAAGCATTACTTTTAAATACGGTGCAAAGGGCAGTACTTCCGGGTATGCAGGAATATAATGCGCGAAAAGAAATAATGCAACGGATCCGGCCAGCAGGGTGATGAGCATCTGGGCCATGCTGCATACAATGGCCGGCGCAACGGATCTGACCTTGTTGCCGGGATCCACATAAAGCATCCTGCCGAGATATTCTCCCACGCGGTTTGGGGTGAAAGAAGCAATGCAGGCGCCAGCCAGTATGGCCTTAAAGGCCCTCAGATAGCCCACCCGCTGGATGGGCAACATGGAGATCTGCCACTTGGCTGCTTCCAGTCCCCAGTTCACCCCCATCAGTGCAAACATGCAGTACAATTTCCAGCATTGTTTCCCGGTAAGCGCTTCGCCGATCTGATGAAGAGAATTTTTCCATCCGCGCTGTTGTTGGAGTTGTCTGGATACGGTATAAAATAGAAACAGGATAAGCGCCGGTCCAACCACATAGTTGAGGATTAATTTGATATTTTTGTTCAACGCCACATTCAAAAATAGCGTTCCTCTTGCAAAAGAATTCCAAAATCATATTGGGTATTGATCCGGGCACCCTGATGATGGGTTACGGACTCATCCTTGCGGAGGGCCAGCAAATGCGACTGATCGAAATGAATACGCTCCGTGTGCCCGCGCGGCTGGATGCCTACCAGCGCCTGGAACTCATTTATTTTACGGTGCAGCAACTGATCGTTCAGCACAAACCAAACGACTTCGCCATCGAGGCCCCGTTTTTCGGAAAGAATGTACAGAGCATGCTGAAGCTGGGAAGGGCCCAGGGTGTGGCGATTGCCGCGGCCATGCAATCCGGCATCCCCGTAACGGAATACGCCCCCCGCAAAATAAAACAATCCATCACCGGTAATGGCAATGCGGGAAAGGAACAGGTTTGGAAAATGCTGCAACAGATTTTACATATCCGCCAGGAGATCGATCAACTGGATGCTTCGGATGCCCTCGCGGTCGCCCTTTGTCACCATTTCCAGGGTGGCCATCCTGTATCCAAAGAAAAAAAACTGAACGGCTGGGGAGATTTTGTGGCCAGAAACCCGGGGAGGGCGAGGTGACGGGCTAATTTGATAATGTGTAAATATGTAAATGAAATACAGTGCAAAATCAGAAATTGACGGAGTTATGATGATGCATTCAAGGCATTTTCACATTTGCACATTTACACATTATCACAATTACACATCTGCCTTCAGCTTCCCGATAATTTTCTCCTGCGCACTCCTGAACTGGTCCTCTGAAAACTTTAATTTGGGCCTGTTGAAATTGAGGTCGTCGATGTTGTTGATCGGAACCAGGTGCATATGGGCATGCGGAACCTCGAGGCCGACCACCGCAATCCCGCAGCGGTTGCAGGAAAAAGATTTTTCTATGGCGCGGGCGATGGGCTGGGCAAAAATCAGGATCCGCGAAAGATAGGTTTCATCCAGGTCGAAGAATTTGTCAATCTCCACTTTGGGTATCACCAGCACATGACCTTCACGCAAGGGGTTGATGTCCAGGAAAGCCAGAAAATAATCGTCTTCCGCGATCCGGTAACTGGGAATGGTTCCCTGTATGATTTTTGAGAAGATGGACATTTTCATTTCGGCATTAAACAGTAATATTTTCTACTTTAAATTTCAATTTTCCAGCGGGAACATCCACTTCTGTTACTTCTCCGATCTGTTTACCGAGCAGTCCTTTTCCAATGGGGGAAGAAACGGAAATTTTACCCTGTTTAAGATCGGCCTCTTTTTCAGATACCAAATGGTACGTGGCCTGCTTTTTATTATTCAGATTGGTAACGGTCACTTTGGTCAGGATGGATACTTTACTGGTATCGATATGCTCTTCATCCAGAATACGCACATTCGCCAGATCCGATTCCAACTTCTGGATCCTGGCTTCCAGCAGTCCCTGCGATTGCTTGGCGGCATCGTATTCGGCATTCTCCCGAAGGTCGCCCTTCTCCCTCGCTTCCGCGATGGCGTGTGAAGCTGCCGGACGATCCACAGACTTCATTTTCTGAAGTTCTGCTTTCAGATGTAGTAAGGCATCTTTGGTCAGATAAGTGATTTCACTCATAAAATCCTCCTTATTGTTTAGATAAAAGAAAAAAAATACAACGCCCCCGGGGAGGCGTTGCATTCGTACAAAGATAAGGAATCCATTTACAAAAGACAGGTCCATGGCCCGTTTTGGAGCCTCAGCGACCTGGGAAACCGGGTATTCTATTTTATAAAAAATACGCGGAAAAATGGGCTTCCGGAGCCGAACTTCCTGATAGTCAATTCATCCTTATAAACCGAGCTTATCCAGCACCACTTTGGCCATCTTGTAAAAAGCCTCCTGACTGTACCCCGCTATATGCGGGGTAATCAATACATTATCAAAAGAGAGCAGGCGGTTCAACTGTTCTTTTTCTGCAACCGTGTACCGTTCCGGCTTTTCATTTTCAAGCACATCCAGGGCTGCGCCGGAAATCAGCCCTTTTTCGAGGGCACGGATAATCGCCTCATTCTCCTGCACCCTTCCGCGACTGCTGTTGATGAACCAGGGCGCTCTTTTTAAAGATGAAAAAAAATGATCATTCGCCAGATGCAGGGTTTCATCGGTTAAAGGAACGTGAAGACTGATCACATCGGCATAACGGCCCAACTGATCCATATTAGCTTCCTTAATGTTCCCTTTGGCAAATCCGAATTTATATTTATCGTAGGCGAGAATGGTCACATCAAAGGAAGAAAGCAATTTGGCAAATGAAGAACCGGTGTTCCCGAAACCGACAATGCCAACGGTCTTTCCGCTCAGTTCCGTTCCCCGGTTGGCTTCGCGGATCCACTTCCCTTCATGCACTTCCCGGAAGGCGCCGGGCATTTTATTCATTAAGGAAAGCAACATGCCCAGCACGTGTTCTGCCACCGCATTGCGGTTGCCTTCGGGACTGCTTACACACTGAATGCCCCTTGTTTCTGCAAAAGGAACATCAATCAGTTCCATACCGCTGCCCAGCCTGCCGATCCATTTCAATGCCTTCCGCTCCAGGATGTTCCGGTCCACTTTCAATCGCGTTGTTACAATCAAACCTTCCACGTCCACTACAGCCGTTTCCAGTTCCGAATAGGTTAACTGCGGAAGATAAACAATCTCATATCCTTTATTTGTGAGCCTTTCGATCAGATAGTCATGAACCCTGGCAGTAACAAGTGCTTTTTTCATTCAAATGGTCTGGTTAAAAAAATATAAAATACATGTCCACATCTGCAAACGACCGCTTCCGCATTATACGCCCTTCATTTTCCAGGTCAGATCGGCAAACTCGCGTATCGTAAGCTGTTCCGCACGCCGGCTGAATATCGCTTCCTGCAAAACCTCTTCGGTAAACAGACCCTTCACGGCGTTGCGCAACATCTTTCTTCTTTGATTGAAGGCCGTTTTCACGAGTAAAAAAAACATCTTCTCCGTTCTGGCAGGCAATGGATCCGACAACGGGGTTAACCGGATGACGCCGCTCTTTACTCTGGGGGGCGGCGTAAATGACTGCTCGCTGACTTCAAATAAAAATTCTACTTTGTAAAACGCCTGGATCAGCACACTGATCACGCCGTATATTTTATTCCCTTCCCTGGCGGCAATACGCTGGGCCACCTCTTTCTGAAACATGCCAATGGTGCGCTCCACCTGCTGCCTCCAATCCAAAATTTTAAAGAGGATCTGGGTGGAAATATTATAAGGGAAATTGCCGATCACGGTGAATTGTCCCTCAAAGGGGCTGTCCATCTTTAAAAAATCGGTTTCGATAATTTCCGGGATCAGCACAGGATACCTGATCCTAAGATAGGCCGCCTTTTCCGGATCTATTTCCACGGCTTTGAAATGGACGCCTTTCAAATCGACCAGGTATTTGGTGAGGGCGCCCGCACCCGGACCTATTTCCAGTAATTGGGTAAAAGGATTCTCCGCAAGGGCATCGACTATCTTCCGGCAAACGGCTTCATCTTTTAAAAAATGTTGTCCCAGGGATTTCCTTAAATTCAGTGAAGACGGCAAATGGGTCATGGATGCAAAAATAAACGATCCGGTCAGGCTATTAATCGTATTTTTAATGCTCGAAAAAATTGAGTCATGAGTATTCCTGTACAAAGACCCGTAATCGGCATTTCCATAGGCGATATCAATGGCATTGGTACCGAGCTCATCATTAAGACCTTTTCCGACAACCGTTTGCTGGAACTCTGCACGCCTGTGCTGTTTGCCTCCAATAAGCTCATTAATTTTTATCGCAAATCCATTCCCGATTCCGTTTTTAACTATCAAAACATAAAAGATCTGACCCGTGTTTATCCCAAACAGGTGAACATCCTCAATTGCTGGGAAGAAGAAGTGAGCATTACACCCGGAACGCTCAATGAAACCGGCGGTAAATATGCTATCAGGTCGCTCGTAGCTGCCGTAGACGCGCTGAAGGATAAAAAAATTCAGGGCCTTGTTACAGCGCCTATACATAAGAAGAATATCCAGTCTGCCTCTTTCGACTACACCGGACATACCCCCTATCTTCAACAGGCCTTCGGCATGAAAGATGTGCTGATGCTGATGAGTTCAGAAAATTTCAGGGTCGGGCTGGTAACGGAACACATACCCTTAAGCGAGGTGGCAACAAAAATATCACGCGAAGCCATCCTGTCCAAATTAAACATCATGCGGGATTCCCTGATCCGGGATTTCGGAATTGACAAACCACGCATCGCCGTACTGGGCCTCAATCCGCACGCAGGCGATGAAGGGTTGATCGGACGCGAGGAAGAAGACATCCTGAAACCGGCCATCAAGGATGCCAAACACAGCATGCTCGTTTTCGGCCCCTACAGTGCAGATGCGTTTTTTGCGCGCAACCAGCAGCAGAAATTTGATGCCGTGCTGGCCATGTATCACGATCAGGGACTCATCCCCTTTAAATCACTGGCCTTTGGCGAAGGAATTAACTTTACCGCGGGCCTGCCGGCCGTTCGCACTTCCCCCGATCACGGAACCGCGTTTGACATTGCCGGAAAAGATAAAGCGGATCCCGGTTCCTTCATGGCGGCCGTTTTCGGATGCATCGATATCATTGAAAAGCGCCGCGACTTTAACGAAAATCACAAGAATCCATTGAAGAAAATGGGCTCCGTGGTGCTCGCCGGCGCTGAAGATGAAAAGATTGATGAAGGTTAATGTGGAAATGCGTTGTCTGCCCATGGTTACAGAAACAATGGCATCGCAATTGAAGCTTTCGCGAAGTTTTATATTATTAATTACCAGATAGTTATCCCCCATTCAGCCCAGCGGTTACCTCTTCCGACCCCGTTTCAAATTCCCACATTTTCAAATTATAACACATTTCAACATCAGCACATTAGCACATTAAACCATTTCCACATCAGCACATGCCCACATCAGCACATTCTCAAATTATCTCCTCCTCCCTATTGCAAATACCAAAACCGCTGTATATCTTTGAAACACCCTCCCCTGATACCTGATCGTTTACCCAACTGAACTAATCATTTGCGATTCTCTCCAATAGCTATGTGAACATTTTCACAGATTCTCATTATCCGATCCCTTTCTTTTGAATGACCTCTGTTCCCCTTTACAGCCAGGCATCATTACATTGTTCACTATCTGAAATTTACAAAATGAAAAGGATTATCAGGTTCGCTTTGCCATTATTACTGGCAACTACAGGGGGATTGTATGCCAACGCCATTCCCTCCCACACATCGGATTCCGCCAGCAGCACAAAAAGCATTACCCTGCACGGGAGCCTTGCTGTTTTTAATGCCGCCTACGGCAGAAATTATTTTGAACTGAACTGGAACACCATTGCCGGGGACTTCGATCATTTCGAAATTGAGAGAAGTCTGGACGGGCAGACTTTTGAAAAACTCGGAAACGTTAAATCCGGCGATCTTACGCAAGCAGGGCAGTATATTTTCCGGGATCATTTTAAGTCTGTTACGGCCCGCAACAATGATTTTTATTACCGGCTAAAACAATTCGAGGCCGATGGAAATTTCAGTTATTCCAAAATACTGATCGCGAGAATGTACAATACGAAGTCACTGGCTTCCCTGAGTGTAACGCCGGATCCCGTGGCCAATGATATCCTGGTGAATGTGCAATTGAATGAAAATTCATTTGTCGTGATGAAAGTGATTGATGCGGATGGTCACGTGATGCTGAAAGAAAGTGGCAACGCCTCCAGCGGTTCAAGTACCTACACACTGAATGATACGCACAATCTGCTGAAAGGGCTCTATACCCTCGAAGTGACTGTAAACAGCCGTGAGAAACTGGTTATGAAACTCATGAAAGGATAGTTTCCGGTAACCGCTTTTACCGGATAATGCAAAGCCCTCCCTTTACCAAAGCGGAGGGCTTCTTTTTAGTTCATGTATTCCCCCGTTTGCCATTGCTTCCTGCGGTCCGTCAACTGCTGCCTTTGACGGAAAGGTAGGATTGCAGGCTTTTCACATAATTATCAAAAGCTTTTCTTCCCGCTGTGGTAATTCTGCACAGGGTGTGTGGATAGTTGTCCTTGAAATCCTTCTCCACGTCAATATATCCGGCTTCTCTCAATTTATTGATCTGCACGCTCAGGTTGCCGGCCGTGGCCCTTGTCCGCTCGCGGATGGAGGTGAATTCCGCCTCCTGATCACTCATGAGCAGCGAAACAATGGCCAGTCGCAGTTGAGAATGCAGAACGGGGTCGAGGTCTTTGAACATATTTTTGAGGGTTGATTGGGAGATGACGGTTGACCGTCTTTTGTTGCGAATTCGCACCTGATGTCCGTCAACCGTCATCAATTCATAAAATCATCACTGGCATTTCACCAACTCCTCCTCCGCCCTCTCCTGACCCCAATCCGGATAAAGTGGTTTGTGCTGTTGCTTTTTAAACAGTTCGATAGATTTTTCAAAAACAGGTTTTGCCTTTGCTTTTCCCCCACCGAACGCTTCCGGGGTATTCATGATGCTCTCGCCCTGGAGATAATATAACCGCGGATTGTCCGGATCAAGTTTCAGTCCGCTGGCGAGTGCGGCAGAGGCCTGCTGGCCGTAAGTTTGCCAGCGGGTCTGGGGATCCACCATCATTTGCTGGGTGGCGGACATATTCCTGAGCGCGTATATTTCAGCATTTTTTTCAATGACCTCCGCCTTATCACAAAGTGCATTGATGCGCGTTGAATTGGCGTCTTTGTCCAGTTGCGGATCGTTCCAGCCTGCGGTGGAAAGGGCAAGCCCGGCATAATAATAGGGCAGCCACTGGGTTTTCTCAGCATCGCCGATGCGTTCGAAGGTATTGGCAATTGCCTGGTAATCGGCCGTTGTTTTGGCCGTGCCAAAAAGGGCCAGGTTTTTTTTCATGGCCTCGTTATAGCGGTCGCTTTGTGCCGTTGCGCAAAGACCGGCCAGCATAAAAAGAGAAAAGAGAATTGATTTCATATAAAGACAATTAAGTGACAAATTAAAGGTTGTTGTTGATGGCATCCTGGGTCCTGTCCACACCCCAGCTCAAAAAACAACCGATGAAATAAAACCGCTGTGCCGGGGGTACAATGGCCTGCTTTTCCTGTCCGTTGAAAGAATAATTATATCCATACACCGCATTATAGCCAAGCACGTTGCTCATACTGGCAAACAGCACCACAAAGGTTTTCGCATTTTTTTTTCCTATGGACGGCACATATTCCATGCTGAAATTAAGGCTGTTGTAATCCTTGGTGTGTCCCTGGTCCGCCGTATAATATTTTCCGGAACTGTTGATCATGAAATCATAATAGGGCCGTCCGCTGGCATAGGTATACGTGAGATTGAAACCGGTTTTCCAATCCGTGATGAACCGCTTCGCCACAACGGAAACTGTATTTTTCGATGCAAAATTGGGTGTTATCGTTGCCGGGTAATCCAGGTAATCGCGTTTGGTATCGAGATAGGAATAACTGATCCAGTAGTCGAAATTTTTAAATGTTTTCTTGTCGCGCCAGAAAAATTCAATCCCTTTTGCATCCGCACTGCCGTTGTTGTTATAATCAAAATAATAATAATTCAGGGGAACAGTCTTGATGAGGTCTTTGTATTTTTTATAATAGGCTTCCACCCGGAAGATCTGATCCTTCGTCATCTTCTGATAATTGATGATGTAATGGGTTGCCTGCGTGAATCCCAGATTCGATGTATAGAACAGTTGCTGGTTTTCTGCCTTCTGATAAAAGATGCCGTAAGCGGCCGAAATCTGGGCGTCCTTACCGGTTTTATAGGCCAGGGAAATACGTGGTGCGAGATCGGATTTTCGGATCACGGAGGAATATTCATACCGCACGCCAATTTTTGCGGCCAGCTCGTTGGTCAGATAGATATCCGTTTCAGCGAATGCGGCATAAAGGTTGTCTTTCAGCCTGCGTGAAGTGTCCTGGTAAACAAAAACATTGTCGTTATACCAGTATTCGCCACCGAACCGGAAGGCGCTAAGACCGCCGAGTTTTTTTTCAAACACTGCTTTTGTCTGCGCCAGGTCCTGCCGGTTCTTCAAAAGGAAATTCTTATTGTACATCCAGATGATGCTGTTTGGATAGGAACGCGGCTGGTTGTCGGCCCCCTGCACCTGTTGCCGGATATCGTCCAGGTTGGTGCTGTAACTGGCGCTCAGATTCATTTTCCAGCCATTGTGCAGCAATTCGCGCCAGCTCAGGTTATTGTACCAGTTGTGGTTGCCCAGGTCAAAAGCGTTTTTCAGATAGGCGCTGTCTACATCCGGTCTTCTCAAACCCAGTTCATTATAACTGAATGTGGTATAATACTTGACTATGCCGCCGTTTTTTGTTTTGATACGAAAGTTAGCATCACCGGAATGAAACTGGGGAAGCCTGAAGTAATCGGGCGTTTGTTTTACAAGTCCGAAATAAATACCCACGTTTACATAGTTGTAGGAAACCCCCCAGGAAGATTTTTTATTCTTTGCCAACTGCTGGGTACCCACGCCCACAACAATAGGGGAAATGGAGGCATCTACCTCAGATCGTTCGGGTAAATCAATGGATTCCAGGAGTACTACGGAAGAAAGGGCTTGTCCGTAGAGAGCCGAATATCCTCCCGTACTGAAAACGGTCCCTTTAAACAGAAAAGGAGAAAAGCGGCCCCGGGTGGAAATGTCGGGGACACTGGTATAATAGGGATTGTTCACCAGGCTTCCATCAATAAACTGTTTGGTTTCCTGGCTGGTGCCACCACGAACAAAAAGACCTTCCTGCTCCCCTACCTGCTGAGCACCTGGCAGCGTTTTTAAAGCTGCCGTGATATCTGCATTGGAACCTGCAGTAGTGGCTACATCTATTGAACTAAGTACAGCGCCCCGTTTGGAATCGCCTGCGGAAAAAGAACCTGCCGTAATAGTAACGGCTTTCATTTCATTAGGTTCTTCTTTTACCTGGATATCCAGGTGAACGGCTGTACCCTTAAGCAGGATAGGTTGTTCCAGTGGGCGATACCCAATGGAACTAACCGTGATTAGTTGATTGCCGGTATCTGATGCGGAAAACCGGTAGTTTCCGGAAGAATCGGAAGTTGCCCCGTCAAAACTATTTTTTATCGTAATGCTGGCTCCGGGTACCGGATGCCCTCT
>CAJDUL010000004.1_pt2 | contig 19910 bp, 14 predicted proteins | sample 7390691 | NCBI WGS metagenome assembly CAJDUL01 (sample SAMEA7055677, study PRJEB34461) | soil metagenome | biome: terrestrial ecosystem; feature: Peninsula; material: soil | place: Antarctica | collected 2016
CTGCTTTATAGATCAGGACCACCAAAACCGCCGCAATCAGAAATACCAGCAACAGGCTCCAGCTTTTTCTTACGTGGATCAGCATTTTATTCAGGTTGTTCTGAACAAAAATACCTCCCACCACAAAGGGTATGATCAGAAAACTAATGCCTGCCGTTATCCAGATGGAACCCGGAATGGGGGGGAGCGCAAAATGAATATACGGCACGAGGTTTTTCCAGTGCAGCTGATGAATAAAATACAGTATCAGGATCAGGAAATAATAGGGAGAAGTAAATCCGACAAAACCGACGAACCATTCCTGAACGCGGAAGGGCCGCATGATCAGCAGGGCGAAGAACAACAGCAATAAAAAAGCGATGGCCGGCATGTACAGCAGCGTCGCAAGCCCAAGGAACAATCCGATATTAAAGATATCAGATACCGGTGAATGGCTGTTGTACAGGGCAATCATCCGGTACCAGCACCAGATGATGATGGAATTGATGAGCAATGGTGCAGAAAAATGGCCCCAGTCCGGCAACAAAGAGGTGACCAGGATGTAAGACATGCCGGGTAAATAATTGGCTTTCGGCAGGATCTTGTGAAAATTGCAGATGCTGTTCAGCAGGGTTGCCTGCGAAAACAGCAGAATGAAACTGAGGATGGCAAATGGAAGGGCGGCATGACCAAACAGGGAATCCAGGCCTGTGAGGATGAACCGGTACAGATAATTATCCTCCGGATGCAGCACAGGCGAAAACGGATGAAGAAAAACAGGAAACTTCAGCACCAGGGCATAAACGAACAGCAGTAAGGCGTTGGTGGGTGCCTTTTGTTTAAAAATACCGATCACCGGCAGGTTGTTTTAAAAATCTATTTTTGCGAAACAAAGATAATTCCTGAAAAGGCAAGGTATTACAATTTGATTACTGCTGATCTGTTTTCCGTATCGCGTCATAAAGGAATATCCTTTGTCCAGGTTTCGCAGGGTAGGATACCTGGTGAGCTTGCCATCGGCGGAAACGCGTGCGCGGTGGCAATCGCCGCAGAAGGGCTCACTGATCGAGCTGACAAAACCGACTTCACCGGCGCCATCGTCGAATTGGGTTTCAAGTGCTTATGGCCGCTTCTCTTGCCAAACCCGCAAGGGTTTGAAAATTCGGCAGTAGCTCAATGGTAGAGCGTTAATATTATTACCGCCATACCGGTTCCAGGGAGAATACGGATTGTAAAAGGGCGAATAATAATCCATCGGTCCCATATAAGGGGATCCGTAAATATAATCCCAGCGGTTAAAGGCATTGCCGCGGGAAGTGGTGTATTCCGATTCGCTGATAACCAGGTACCCGCCATCCTTCCTGGCCACAATGTTTTTTATGAAGAAATCATTGAAGGCCATTTTCTGGCTGGATTCAGAACTTTTTGCCTGGGCCCGCAATTCATCATTGAAAATAATCAGATTTTCTTTCAGCCGGCTATCGCTGGATTTATCCCAGATCACCGAATAAAGCCCTTCAATATTCCCCCGGCGCTGCTTGTAGTAAAAAGCTGAGATCAGGTAACGCTTGTTATTGTTGTCCACCTTGATCTTGAATTCATCCAGCACCCGGTCACCCACACCCAGATCCTTGATGGAAAAAGTGTCGGAGAGCGCGGATTTTGTCACCAGAGAAACTTTGCTGACGTATTTGGCAAAAATCAGCTGGCCTTCGTTGTCCAGCTCAAAATTGGTGAACATCGTATTACGTTCGTCCACCCGTAGGCTGATGCGGTGCCGGTCCCGCAATTCCAGGTTCTTGTTAAAAAGAAATGTGGAAAAGACATAATTTTTCTGATTCTTACTGTTGATTTTCAGGATCATCAGGTTTTGCTTGTCCTCACTCTGCACGCTGGTATAGATCTTGGTGCTGTTGGAGAATTTCACCTGGGTCGTGTCCAGGTCCATGGGATCGCTGATCCTTTTACCCTGTCCGTCCAGTTTGACCATGGTATAATGGACAATATTTTTCTTCTGGTATTCATACAGCATGTAACAGAACCCGGGATATTGTATAAAATCAATATTGGTATACTTTTCAGGCAGGTAATCCAGGGGAACCCGCTGGATCAGCTTCATCTGATCATCATAAACGGAAATCGAATTGCTGTTGTGATTGTTCTTAAAAACCAGGATATTCCCGGCAACGCGGCCTATAATATCAAAATTTGTCCTGCGGCTGTCGTCCTGTTCCGGATCGGTGTATTGGATGCGTTGTGCCTGCATCAGCACGGGCAGGAGCAGCAGCAGGCCAAGGAATCTTAATTTCATAAATATGCGCTTACTGAAGAGATTGGTACAAGGAGTAAGTTACTCAAAACTCCGTTCAGAATCTGTTAATTTCATCCTATTCCCTATATCTTTGTGCCGCCCTTCAGGAGCACATTGTTTGCCATTTAAAAATTCGTCCTATTATAAAAACAGCCACTCAACTTACACTCCGTGAGCAAACAAAATGATAAGGTAACGATCGCCACCCTGGTTATCGCGTTAGGTATTATTTACGGAGACATAGGAACTTCACCCCTATATGTGCTGAATGCCATTGTCAACGGCCGGGTGATTTCCGAACTGCTGATTCTGGGAAGCCTGTCCTGCATCATCTGGACGCTTACGCTGCAGACCACCATCAAATATGTATGGCTTACCTTAAAGGCCGATAACAAGGGGGAAGGGGGAATTTTTTCCCTGTATGCCCTTGTCCGGCGGCAAAAACGCTGGCTTGTTATTCCTGCCATGATCGGCGGGGCCGCGCTGTTGGCCGATGGCATGATTACACCGCCCATTTCGGTCACTTCCGCTATTGAAGGGTTGCGTCAGCTGCCGAACCTCAATTATATTCCCCAGGATACGATCGTTTATATTGTACTGGGTATCATGGTTGTTCTTTTCTTCCTGCAACAATTTGGAACGCAGTCCATTGGAAAATTGTTCGGACCGATCATGTTCATCTGGTTCACCATGATGGCCGTGCTGGGTGGCAGTCACCTGGTTGACGACCTGGGGATCTTCAAGGCATTAAGCCCCGTTTATGCCATTGAATTGCTGACTATTTATCCGAAGGGATTCTGGCTGTTGGGCGCTGTTTTCCTGTGTACCACGGGGGCCGAAGCCCTGTATTCTGACCTTGGCCATTGCGGAAAAAGCAATATCCGGATTTCGTGGATCTATGTAAAAACCTGTCTGATCCTGAATTACCTGGGCCAGGGGGCCTGGCTCCTGCACAGTCACATGGGACAGGTTTTTGATACCGGAAACAACAATGTTTTCTACAGCATCATGCCATCCTGGTTCCTGATCCCCGGAATCCTGATTGCCACGGCCGCCGCCACCATCGCCAGCCAGGCGCTGATCAGCGGATCCTTTACCCTGATCAGTGAAAGCATGCGGCTGAACCTGTGGCCGAAACTCCGGATCAGTTATCCCACAGAGCAAAAGGGACAGCTCTATATTCCTGCGATCAACTTTATGCTTTTCGTCGGCTGTTCTGGAATTACTCTGTATTTCCGGTCTTCTTCCCATATGGAAGCGGCTTACGGGCTGGCCATTACTCTCTGTATGCTGGCCACTTCTATTCTATTCGCCAACTACCTCATCTCGCGCAGGGCTCCCTCGGGGTTCATTTACCTCTACCTGGCCGTTTACCTGATCATCGAATTCAGTTTCCTTTTTGCCAACCTGGAAAAATTTCCGCATGGCGGTTTCGTTACCCTGATCGTTGGCGGGTGCCTCAATGCCGTCATGTATGTATGGTTTCGCTCCCGAAAGATCAAGAACCGTTACGTGGAGTTCGTCCGTATGGAAAATTACATCCCGCAGATCCAGGAACTGAGCAACGACCGCACCGTACCCAAGTTCTCCACCCACCTGATGTACATGACCAGTGCCAACAATCCCAAAGAAATCGAACATAAAATCATTTATTCCATCCTCAATAAAAAACCCAAACGTGCCGACATCTACTGGTTCGTTCACATCGATACGCTCGACGATCCCTATACCGCAGAATATTCTGTGGACCATATCATTCCCAACGACATCATCCGGGTGGAATTCCGGCTCGGGTTCCGGATTGAGCCCAAGATCAATCTGATGTTCCGCAAAGTGGTGGAAGACCTGGTTAAAAATAAAGAAGTAAATATCACCAGCCGCTATGAGTCGCTGGAAAGAAATAATGTGGTTGGTGATTTCCAGATCATCGTAATGGAAAAATACCTGAGTCAGGACAATGAATTGCCTTTTCTGGAAAGGATCATTATGAAACTGTATTTCTGGCTCAAGGAAGTGAGCCTCTCGGAAGAACGGGGCTTTGGCCTAGATCCCTCTAATGTAACCATTGAAAAATTTCCCCTCATTGTTTCCCCTTTGCCGGATCTGAATTTAAGAAGGGTCGGAGAGAGTTGAATAAATGGACAAGGGACAGTTGGCAGTTCCGTACTGTAATTGCCTTTCATTGTCAATTGTTCATTGCCAACTGCAAAGCATCAATCCGCGCATCCGGTATAAAATAATGATTATGTGAAACCGTTTTGACCGCGCTGTCCGGATCCATTGGCTTCAATCTTTTATGCTCAAGATAATAAATACCATAGCCGCTTCCCTGAAGCAATTCCAGCAGGCGGGCACGTTCCTGCGGATCGCCCAGTTCACATAAAATGATCGGCACGTGTTTCCGGATAATTTCCCGGAACGACTGAAAAACGGCCAGTTCTAACCCTTCCACGTCGCACTTGATGAAATCAACCCGTTGCAGATGCCCGAAGTGTTCATCCCCTAGGAGGTTCCTCACCTTTTCGGATTCGACATACTCCAGAAAAGTACTGTACCGGACCGCCCGGGCGTAGGCAAATTTTTTAACATTGTTCACCCGGGGAATACCCATTTCCACAAACTCCTCGGACGCGCCCATGGCGTATTGCTCCAGGGTAACATTTTTCGTTTTCCGCTTTTTCAGCAGGGCCTGCAGGGTTTGGTAAAATTTAGACATGGGCTCAATCGCATATACATGACCGTTATTTCCGGCCAGGCGGCTCAGTTCCAGGGTAAAATAGCCAAGGTGCGCACCGATATCAATGCACTGGTCACCCGGATGGATCAGGTGCTTTAAAAAATAAATATCCTGGTAATCCACACCGAGCCGGCCCGTTTTATACAGCTTCTGAAAAGAAGTGGCGAGCAGCCGGAGATATCGCTTTTCACCCAGGATGGAGAGCAGGAATTTTCTGACAAGACGCATGGGTAATTTCAAGATTTGATATTTGAAAATGCTTCGCCGTTCAATTGGAGCTTTTTTCAACCACCGGAGATTTGGCAAAGGCGGAAACCCGGGTGACCGTTAAATGGTTAAAAATAGCTTACAAAGGTACAACATGGGTGTCTTTATTTCTTTTGATTTTGTCAGGAATACAGGTCAGGATCTCTTCCTTCAAAATGCGCACGAGCCGCTCTTTAACAAAATCGCGTGTGACCACCAGGCTCACTTCCCTCATTGGAGCAGGCTTCCTGAAATGCCGGATCAGTCCCTGTTGCCGTTTGCTGAAATCCAGGGTGGCCAGTTCGGGTAAAACGGTAATGCCGTCATTCATCTCCACCATCCGGCGAAGGGTTTCAAAACTACCCGCTTCATAATCGAAATGACTTCCCTGGCGGGTTGCCTTGAACAACTCGCAGAGATGAATCATCTGAGACCTGAAACAATGGCCTTCTTCCAGCAACCACAGTTTATTCGGATCAATGTCTTTTGCCAATACATAAGTCTTGCGATATAATCCGTTATTCTCCGAGACATAGGCCAGCAATTCTTCATAAAACAATACCTCCTCCCGGATTCCCTTTTCATTGAGGGGGGTAACGAGGATGCCTACATCCAGCGAAGCATTGCCCAGCCATTGCACGAGGGCCTCTGTCGTTTTTTCAAATACCACGAGTTTCACCCGGGGATATTTCCGGGTGAAGGACTGTACAAAAAGCGGAAGCAGGTAGGGCGCCAGGGTGGGAATGATCCCGATGCGCAGTTCACCTTCCAGCAAACCCTTTCTATGTGAAATGATTTCCCTGATCCGGTCCTTCTCCTGGAGCACTTTCCTGGCCTGCTTCAGAATTTCTTTACCCCCTTCGGTGGGCACCACCGGCGAATGCTTGCGGTCAAAGATTTTAACCCCCAGGGTCTTCTCCAGTTTCTGCACCTGCATGCTGAGCGTGGGCTGCGTAACGAAACAGGCTTCGGCCGCCTGGGCAAAATGCCGGTGGGCGTCTATGGCGAGAATGTATTCAAGCTGGGTAAACGTCATATCATATCACTTTTATCTATCATTATATAAATTTAATCAATTATTTCAATCAATAAAAAATAGGGATATTTGGGGCGTTTAAAAAGGATAGCTTTCCAATAATGTCTTAAAACATTTTTTATGAGTGACGAAAAAAAACTGACCACCGCTGCGGGCATTCCCTATTATCATCATGAGGACACCCAGAGCGCAGGTCCGCGTGGGCCGCTCCTGCTGCAGGATTTTATCCTCCATGAGAAGATGGCGCATTTCAACCGGGAACGTATTCCCGAGAGGGTAGTCCATGCCAAAGGAAGCGCGGCTTACGGAACATTTACCGTAACGCATGATATTACAAAGTATACGCGTGCGAATGTTTTTAATCAGATCGGTAAAAAAACCAGGGTGCTCCTGCGTTGTTCAACCGTGGGCGGAGAGAAAGGATCGGCCGACACAGAAAGGGATCCCCGCGGGTTCGCCCTTAAGTTCTATACGGAAGAAGGAAACTGGGACCTGGTGGGCAACAACACACCCATTTTCTTTATCAAGGATCCAAAGAAATTCAGCGACTTCATACACACCCAAAAGCGCGATCCCTACACCAACTGTAAGAGTCCGACCATGATGTGGGATTTCTGGAGCCACAATCCCGAGAGCCTGCACCAGGTCATGTTCCTGATGTCGGACCGGGGCACGCCCTATGGATTCCGCCACATGAACGGGTATGGAAGTCACACGTTCAGCCTCATCAACAGCAATAATGAACGGATATGGGTGAAATTTCATTTTAAGACTGCCCAGGGGATTAAAAACTTCACCAACGAAGAAGCCTTCAAAATGAAAGCCCAGGACGCCGATTTTGCCCAGCGCGACCTGCTGGAAGCCATCGACCGGAAAGAATACCCGAGGTGGAACCTGAAGATCCAGCTGATGACGCTGGAACAGGCAAAACATCATACTTTTAATCCTTTTGATCTCACCAAGGTGTGGCCGCACAAAGAATATCCACTCATCGATGTGGGTATTCTGGAACTGAACGAAAACCCGAAGAATTATTTTGCCGAGGTGGAACAGTCTGCCTTCGCACCAGCCCATGTTATTCCCGGCATTGATTATTCTCCTGACAAAATGCTGCAGGGGCGTATCCTCTCCTATCCTGATGCAAACCGCCATCGCCTCGGACCCAATTACGAACAGATCCCGGTGAACAGATGCCCGTACGCCGTGAACAATTATGAACGCGACGGAGCCATGCGGGTGGACGGCAATGGCGGCGGAAGCCCGAATTATTACCCGAATAGTTTTGACAACATCAAAGCGGATGAAAAATACAAGGGCATTCCCCTGGAAGTGGATTCCACCACCCTGGGCTGGTTCGACCGCAACGGAAAGGGAGAAGACGATCATTATTCACAACCCGGTATTTTTTACAGGGAGGTGCTCAGTGATTATGATAAGAAGGAACTCGTGAAGAATATAGCAGGTTCCATGGGCCAGATCAGCGGACCCAAAAAAGACGAAATCACGAACCGCCAGTTATGTCATTTTTTCCGAGCGGATATCGGCCTGGGGATGGCCATCGCCCAGACGCTCGGCATCAATCCCGAGCTGGCCATGCCGAAGGAGCATAACGGGGTGGAGGCTTCCGTGTAGTTGACTGTTGACAAGGGACAGTTGCAAGGGACAATGTCCCCTGTCAACTGTCCACTTCCACCAGTGACACCTTACTGCCCGCGACCTTCAGCCGGTATTCCACGCCGCATTTCAAGGCATAATTTTCTGTTTCATGGCCAACGGGAAATCCAAAACAAACCGGAAAATCATATTCGATCAGGATATCCCGGATGATCTCGTAGGCATTTTCTCCAAAGGGACGTTCGGTATCCTTGCAATCGGAAAAACTGCCTACGATGATCGCTTCCGGTTTATGCAATTTCCCCGACCGCTTCAACTGATACAGCATACGGTCAATATTATAGAGATATTCCCCGATGTCTTCGATGAATAAAAGACAACCCCTGGTTTTAAAATCAGAAGAAGTTCCGATAGCATGGGCGAGCAAGGTCAGGTTGCCACCGATCAAAATCCCCGTGGCTTCTCCTTTCCGGTTAAACTCATGCGCTCCGCAGGTGTAGGCCGTTTTTTTGCCCGTGATCAGTTCATGGATCGACCAGGTATAGGGATTGGGCAGGAGTTGACTATTAAAAGCGCCCGCCATGGGGCCATGCGCCGTGGCAATATCGAAATTGGCGTAAATGTGGGTATGCAGCAACGTTATATCGCTGTATCCGATGATCCATTTGGGTGATTTTCGAAACCGCTTAAAACTGATCTGCTCTATGATCCTGCTCGTCCCATATCCGCCCCGTCCGAATAAAATAGCCTTCACCGCTTCATCATCGAGCATCGTTTGAAGATCCGCGAGCCGTTCTTCATCAGTACCCGAAAAATAATTAACGGAACGCCCCCCGATCGTTTTACCCGTTTTCACGATAAAGCCCCATCGTTCAAGGCTGGCTTTACACTGAACGATGTTTGCGTCAGACATATATCCGGCGGGGCATACCAAGCCTATCACATCGCCGGCTTTCAGATAAGGAGGAATATGGACCATATCAGACTTCTTTAAAAATGACTTCGTGGTCGCCGACAATCAGTTGGTGTTTCACCCCGCACTTCAATGCATAGTTGACCTTCTGGTGGCCAACCGGAAAATTAAAACAAATTGGGTAATGGTAAGCTTTTGTATGGTCCTGCACTATATTATATATGCTTCTTCCGAATTCGTCCCCAGGATCATCTGCTTTTACCCTGAATCCACCGATCAGCAGTCCGGCCAGCCCTTCCAGCTTGCCGGTCCTTTTCAGGCCGTAAAACATCCGGTCGATGCTATACAGGTATTCCCCCACGTCTTCCACGAACAAAATCATGCCCTCTGTGCGCAGGTCGGAGGCCGACCCCGCCAGGGATTCAATGGTCTTCAGGTTTCCGCCCGCAAGCGGCCCGGTGGCCGTCCCGGTTTTATTACCCGGATCCGAAACGAGTGGATATTCCACCCTGTTGCCGGTAATGGCCGTGCGGATACTCAGGATGCTGGTGAGCTGGGCGGGCTCCGCATCCTCCAGCCGGTCGGGAAAGCTGTTGCACATCTTGGAATGGATCGATGCAATCCGGTAGTTGTGGTTGAGATGGGCGTGAATCACCGTAATATCACTGAATCCGATGATCCATTTGGGTGCGGCCACAAATTTTCTGAAATCCAGCCGGTCAATGATCCGGATACATCCATAGCCGCCGCGGCCGCAGAGGATGGCCCGCAGGGAGGGATCATCCAGCATCTGCTGGAGATCATTGGCACGCTCCTCATCCGTGCCACCGAAAGTAAAATCCTTTTCCCCCACGGTGCTGCCTAAACGCAGTCTGAACCCCCAGCTTTGCAGCGTATTCAGGGCGGGCTGCAGCTCTCCGGCATTCATATGACCCGCAGGACAGGTAATTCCAATGGTATCGCCAGGTTTCAGATAAGGCGGGATCGTAAATGGGGCTTCCGCCATCCAACCAAAACCGGCACTGCCGAAGCGGGAACGAAATGGAATGGCCGGCACCAACGGCCCGGCCAGCAGGGAAGAAAGAAAATGTTTGCGCTTCATCATTTAAAGTTAACGGATGGTTCCCAATTGCCAAGAACCGGACCTGTCCGCCAGGCAGGTCCAGCCGATTCCGGGGCACGGAAAACGGGACAATGGATTTGAATTGGTATTTTTGCAGGCTGTAGCCGTGCCTGTTTGGTATGGCCATCCTGAACCATGAAAGAATTTAACAGAATACTCGTTACTGCCGCTCTTCCCTATGCCAATGGACCCATCCACATTGGCCATCTCGCCGGTTGTTATATTCCGGCGGACATCTACGTGCGTTATGAACGCGCCCGGAAAAAGGACGTCCTGTTTGTCGGAGGTAGTGATGAACACGGCGTGCCCATTACCATCCGCGCAATGAAAGAAGGCATAACGCCGCAGCAGGTGGTGGATAAGTACCATGCCCTGATCAAAGAAAGTTTTGGTCAGATGCAGATCTCCTTTGATATCTATTCCCGCACTACCAGTCCCGTTCACCATAAAACCGCTTCAGATTTTTTCAAAGTCCTGTATGACGAAAATCTTTTTGAAGAAAAAGAAACGGAACAGTTCTATGATGAAAAGGCGAAAATATTTTTAGCCGACCGCTACATCACGGGCACCTGTCCCATCTGCGGAAACCCGAATGCCTTCGGCGACCAGTGCGAACGCTGTGGTTCTTCCCTGAGCCCGGAACAGCTCATCAACCCGCACAGTACCCTGAGCGATGCGGTTCCTGTGAAAAGAAAAACCAAACACTGGTATTTTCCCTTACAGAAATACGAGGAGTTCCTGAAAGAATGGATCCTGAACGGCCACAAAGAATGGAAACCCAATGTATACGGGCAGTGCAAAAGCTGGCTGGATAAGGGCTTGCAGAGCCGCGCGATGACGCGGGACAGCAACTGGGGAATACCGGTACCACTGCCCGACGCCGACGGAAAAGTATTATACGTTTGGTTCGACGCACCCATTGGCTATATATCCGCCACCAGGGAACTGACGCCCAACTGGGCTGATTACTGGTACCAGAACGACACCAAACTGGTTCATTTTATAGGGAAAGACAATATTGTTTTTCATTGCATCATTTTTCCGGCTATGCTGAAGGCGCACGGACGTTTTGTACTGCCGGACAATGTACCCGCCAATGAGTTTTTAAATATCGAAGGCGAAAAAGTATCCACCAGCCGCAACTGGGCCGTTTGGGTGCACGAATACCTGCAGGATTTTCCCGGCTGTGAGGATGTGTTGCGCTATGTGCTTTGCGCCAATGCGCCGGAAACAAAGGACAATGATTTTACCTGGAAAGATTTTCAGGACCGGAACAACAGCGAACTGGTTGCCATCTTCGGGAATTTTGTGAACAGGACTTTTGTGCTGATGCATAAACTCTGCGGCGGAAAAGTTCCGGTATGGCACGAAGCCATTCGCGATGAAACCGATACGGAACTCACACGCCAGATCAGGGAAACAAAAACCGCTGTGGAAAGTGACCTGGACCAGTATAAATTCCGCGATGCATTATTCAGCATCATTGACCTGGCCAGGAAAGGAAATAAATATTTGCAGGATAAGGAACCCTGGAAAAAAACAGGAAAGGAAACCACCACACCCGCCAACCAGCAGCTGATTGACAATTGCATTCATCTATGCCTGCAGCTGACGGCCAATCTCGCCATACTGATCAATCCCTTTCTTCCCATCACGGCAAAAAAAATGCTGCACATGATGAAGGTCGTGGAAAAGATGCTGGATTGGGAACATGCCGGAAAAACGGATCTGCTGAAAGTAGGATACAGTCTCCGGGCGCCCGAACTCCTCTTCCGGAAAATCGAAAATGAAGAGATGGTGGCTCAAACGGAAAAGCTGCACCGGAATTCGGTGAAACCAGACAGTTCAGCGGAATCGCAGCCTATTGTTATCGAGGAAAAAAAACCAGAAATCCAGTATGAAGATTTTGCGAAGCTGGAGCTGAAGACCGGCACCATCACGGCTGCGGAAAAAGTGCCCAAAGCGGATAAACTGATCAGGCTGGAAATAGATCTTGGATCGGAGAAACGAACCATCGTATCCGGAATAGCCCTGCATTTTAATCCGGCGGATATTATCGGGAAACAGGTTGTGGTGGTGGCCAACCTCGCTCCGCGTAAAATGAAGGGCATTGAAAGCAACGGCATGATCCTTATGGCAGAAGATAATAGCGGAAAACTGTATTTTGTTCAACCGGAACACAAGATCGATGCAGGATCCACGATCAGTTAAAGAAAAAATCTCCACCCGCCAATATATGACCTGGATGGACGCCCCCGGACTGTGCAGCACAGTTTTTTTCGCATTACCTTCGGGCAGGAAGGCTGGTTTAACAAACTAATCGGATCGTATGAAAAGGATCATTAAAAAAGTGGCCGTGCTGGGAAGTGGCGTTATGGGTTCACGCATTGCCTGTCATTTTGCAGGCGTTGGCGTGCAGGTATTGCTGTTAGACAGAACGCCAACGGAACTGACCGCAGCGGAAAAAGCAAAAAATCTTTCTCTGGATCATCCTTCCGTCAGGAACCGGATCGTGAATGATGCATTGGCCGGCGCCGTAAAATCGAATCCCTCCCCCGTTTATACCACGGACGTGATCAAAAGGATCAGCACCGGCAATTTCGAAGATCAGCTGAAGGACCTCGGAGGTTATGACTGGATCATCGAAGTGGTGGTGGAAAGGCTGGATATTAAAACCGCGATCTTTGCGGAAGTCGAGAAATTCCGCAAACCCGGCACCCTGATCACTTCCAATACCTCCGGCATTCCCATTCACCTGATGACAGCCGGCAGATCCGATGATTTTAAAAAACATTTCTGCGGAACGCATTTTTTTAATCCACCACGCTACCTCCGACTGCTGGAAATTATTCCCACCGCGGACACGGATCCTGCAGTGGTGCAATTCCTGCTGCATTATGGCGACCTTTATCTCGGTAAAACAACCGTACTGTGTAAAGACACACCCGCTTTCATCGCTAACCGCGTGGGTGTATTCAGCATCATGGCCATCTTCGGCCTGATGGATAAACTCGGGTTGACCATCGATCAGGTAGAAGCGCTTACAGGACCCGTTATCGGCCGCCCCAAATCCGCTACGTTCCGTACAGCCGATGTGGTGGGCATCGACACGCTGGTGAAAGTGGCCAAAGGCGTTTATGAAAACTGCCCTGACGACGAAGCTCGCAACACATTCATCATTCCTGCATGGCTGGAAAAAATGATTGCAGAAAACAGACTCGGCGATAAGACCGGACAGGGCTTTTTTTCCAAACGAAAAAATGAGCAGGGAGAGAAAGAAATTTGGACCCTTGACCTGGGCAGTTTTGAGTATAAACCAAGGACCAGGGCTGCCTTCGCTACACTGGAAGCAGCTAAGCCGGTTGAAGATCCGGGAGAAAGATTAAAAATACTCATCCGCGGTAAAGATAAGGCCGGCGATTTCTACCGCGATTTCCATTACGCGCTTTTTTCCTACGTCTCTCATCGCATTCCGGAGATCAGTGATGAGGTTTATCGCGTGGATGATGCCATGAAAGCCGGGTTTGGCTGGGAGATCGGCGCTTTTGAAACCTGGGATCTGTTTGGTGTGGAGGAAACCCTGAAGCTGATGCAGGCTGCCGGTTATACCGTAGCGCCCTGGGTTACGGAGATGCTGGCCAAAGACATCAAACAATTCTATACCGTGGAGAACGGGCAAAAATTTTGTTATTCCCCCCGACAGAAAAAATACGTTTCCACCATTTCGGGTGACGGCAGCGCCTTCATCGTGATGAAAAATTTTGAAAACCAGACGGTCTGGAACAACAGCGCCGCCCGGCTCTATCATCTCGGAGATGAGATACTCGGACTGCAATGGTATACCAAACTCGGAACCATCGGTGGTGAAGTACTGGAAGGTCTCCAGCGCTCCATTGGTATCGCTGAGGAAAAATACAAAGGCCTGGTAATAGCCAATGAAGGACCCAACTTTTCTGCCGGAGCCAACATAGGCATGATCTTCATGCTGGCCGTAGAACAGGAATTTGATGAACTGGATATGGCCGTGCGTTTATTTCAGAATACCATGATGCGCGCCCGGTATTCTTCCATACCGGTAGTGGTGGCGCCGAATGGTCTCAGCCTCGGCGGCGCCTGCGAACTGAGTCTGCATGCAGACAAAGTAATCCCTTCGGCAGAATCCTATATCGGATTGGTTGAAGCAGGGGTTGGCCTCATTCCCGGAGGTGGCGGATCCAAAGAATTCGCCTTGCGTGCCTCAGATGAACTGCATCATGATGAACCGGAGACCATTACTTTGAAGAACCGTTTCTTTACCATCGCCACGGCAAAAGTGTCCACTTCCGCTTTTGAAGCATTTGATCTCGGCATTCTGAAAAGGGACCGTGACCTGGTTTCGATAAACCCGGACCGCAGGATCGCCGATGCAAAAACGGCCGCACAGGAATTGTACGAAGATGGCTACCTGGCACCCACCTTGCGCAAGGACATCCGGGTATTGGGCAGATCCGCACTGGGTGCACTGTACGCAGGTATTCATGGCATGTGGCGTGGCAACTATGCCACGGATCACGATGTGGTCGTGGCCCGGAAACTCGCCTTCGTGATGTGCGGGGGTGACCTGAGCGAGCCAACAATGGTTACGGAACAATACCTGCTTGACCTGGAAAGGGAAGCCTTTTTATCGCTGTGCGGTGAAAAGAAAACCCTGGAGCGTTTACAAAGTGTACTAAAGACCGGCAAGCCGGTCAGAAATTAAACCTGTCAAATGAAAAGATCTTTTGTTGCTGCGCTCGTTTTCGCTTTCCTTTTTGGCGCCTGCCATTCTTCTGAATCGGCAAAGGATCTACACACTCCAACAGATTCCTCCTATGCGATCATTGGCAAGATCACGGGACAGGATACCGGAACGATTTTTATATATCATTCCCGTACTCGCGTTCATGACTCTGCCCGGCTCGATCATGGATATTTCACTTTTAAAGGTAAATCCGATACGGTTGAATTCTGCAACCTGTATATCTATAAACAAGGCGACCCCAATAACTTAAAGGGATTTTTTCTGGAAAACGGAAAACTCTCCATGCTGATCAAAAAAGATTCCCTCCAGGATGCACTGATTACGGGCACGCCCACACAGGACGAATATCATCTGTTTGAAACCGTTACAGAAAAATCCTACAACGATCGCATGGCCGCCACGGCTAAATTATATTATTCGGCCAGGGACAGGAAGGATAAAAAAAGCATGGACAGTCTGGACAAAATATTTGATGACCTGGACAAGGAACAGAAAAAAATAATTACAGATTATACCAGAACACATCCTGCATCCACCGTTTCGGCCTATGAGATCAATGAGAACTTCCGGTACAATCCCGACGCCGGCCAGGTGGAGAATTTGTACGGAATGCTTAATGACTCCATTCAATCGGGTTTTTATGGACGTGCCGTTCACGAATTATTAAAGAAGGCCAGGGTTACGGCCATCGGGCAAGCTGCCCCTGATTTTTCGGCTCCGGATGCCCTGGGTAAATCCTTCAGCGTTTCTTCTTTCAAGGGCAGGATTGTGCTGGTGGATTTCTGGGCCAGCTGGTGCGGGCCCTGCCGAAGGGAAAGCCCGGCCCTGGTAAAAGCGTATCGGCAATTTCACGCCAAAGGATTTGATATCCTGGGCGTATCGCTGGATGAATCCAAAGAGGAATGGGAAAAGGCGGTAAAAGATGACAAGCTGGACTGGACGCAGATATCCGATCTGAAGGGCTCGGAAACCGATGCGGTCTCCCTCTATGGCATTCAGGGAATTCCCATGAATTTTTTGCTGGATAAAGACGGGAAGATCATCGGTAAAGATCTGCGCGGTGAAAATCTAATGAAAAAATTACAGGAAGTGCTGCCCTGATTATTCTTCGGAGTACTTATCCCAAACATTTTTTTATGGGAGAAGCCACACTGGATACCGACTTCAAAAGACTGATCATCCGTTCTGACTTTTATTTCTATGGAGATGCGGCTTCAGCAGAAATGTCCGCGGCCACTGCGAAAGACATTGCCAGCCACTGGAACGAAGCCAGCGGAACGGTCAGGATCCACCGAAGCGAAATGCAGGTGGAATTCGTAATCAATGGATTTTATACACCGGATATCAAACCGGAAACGGTATGGTACAATACCGATCCAAAAAATAATTATTTCCGCATGGAAGATTTTTCTCTGGCCCATGTATCTTTTGTGGACGGCATTGGGTGTAACACGGGATATTTCAAGCTCGACAATCTCCTGAATAATTCCACGACGGCGGCGCATGAATACGGGCATACGATTGGCTTGGAACATCCCCGTAAACTGGACATCCGGGGAAAGGGGCAACCGGGCATTATGTATCCCCGGGGAACGGTGTGCGATCCGCAATTTCAATATGATCCGCTGGCGGAACCCCTGCAGGCAGGGGGCACCATAAACCCATTCACGCGAAAAGTATCGCAGCAGGATATCGATCAGCTGCAACTGCGCAGGCTAAGCTGGAACGATCGCGGAATGGCCGTTATTGGGGGCTTTTCCAGTATCTACCATGCGAAACACGGGCCGCCGCAATAATATTTATGATATTCATTTTATGTTACGCCTGCAAGGCCCCGCCAGGAAATACGCAAAAATGATCTTCCTTTCCTGGTTGGCATTTCTGCACTTATATTACCGTTCCCGGAGATATTTCCGGCGTCCATCACAGGAATCAGGATGCTGCTCATTAGATCTGGTTCACGTGGTTTTATTCCTTACTTTAGTGAACCATTTCCCATGGTTCCAATTCTTTCCTTACATAACATCTCCAAATCATACGGCAGGATACAGGCATTGAAGGGCGTGTCTTTTGACGTTCCGCCCGGCTCGGTGTTTGGGATCCTCGGTCCCAACGGAAGCGGCAAAACCACTTTGCTTGGCGTGGTGATGGATGTGCTTAAACCGGGTGGCGGCAATTTCCGCTGGTTCGGAGAGGAACCCTCTGATCTGCAAAGAAGAAAGATCGGCAGCTTGCTTGAAACACCAAATTTTTATCACTACCTGTCCGGTGAACGCAACCTGCAGATCGCTGCTGGCATCAAGGAAAAACCGCGGGAGGATATTGAGCGGGTAGTGAAACTGGTCAGGCTTTTTGAAAGAAGGCATTCCAAATTTCAAACCTATTCCCTGGGCATGAAGCAGCGGCTGGCCATCGCTTCCTGCCTGTTGGGCAATCCGGCGGTACTCGTGTTTGACGAGCCCACCAATGGGCTGGATCCATCGGGTATCGCGGAGATCAGGGAACTGATCATCGAACTTTCCAAAGAGGGGAAAACCATCATCCTGGCCAGTCATCTGCTGGCGGAAGTGGAGAAAGTTTGCACGCATGTGGCGATTCTCCAGCAGGGAACGCTCATTACATCAGGAAATGTGCGTTCCGTGCTCAGCAACGAAGAATGGCTGGAACTGGGTTCGGCTGACCCGGCCAGACTGAAAGAACTATTGCGCCCATTTCCGGGGATTAAGAAAATGGAAGCGTCCGGCAATGACCTGCTGGTATTTTTTGACGCAGCCCCGGATGCCGCTGCAGTAAATCAGTTTTGTTTCGAACAGGGCATGGTGCTGAATCATCTGCAGCTTCGCAAAAAAAGTCTGGAAGCCGAATTTATCAAGCTCACCAACAATGTAAGCAATTAGCCCATGAATGGATTATTCCATACGCTGCGAATTGAATGGCTGAAGGTGAAGAACTACCGGAGTTTCTGGATCCTGACGGGCATAATTGCTGTGTGCATACCAGCTTTTAATTATGTGGTATACGATGTGACCAACAATACTTTTCCAAAAATAAACGGTCAGAATATACTGGGCAGTCCATTTTCCTTTCCGAATGTGTGGAAAACAGTTCCGTTCAATGCCGGCCTGATGTTGTTCATTCCCGCCATCCTGATCATCACCCTGCTCACCAACGAATTCAGCTACAAAACCCACCGGCAGAACATCATTGACGGATGGAGCAGGGGAAGATTTATCTCCGTCAAAATCATTGAAACGGTTCTGCTCTCCCTGTTTGTTACCGTAGTCGTACTTTTTACCTGCCTGTATTTTGGTTTCCAAGCGGAGAAGACCGCTGCAGCCAGTCCGGCGTGGCCACAGTTCCGCTTTATCGTTTTCTTTTTTATTGAAATGCTTTCCTATTCCATGATCGCCGTGATCATAGCGATGTCGATCCGCCGGGCGGGGCTGGCCATGGGCATTTTTTTCCTGTATATGATCGTGGAACAGTTTGTGGTGGTGCTGGGAAGGAATAAATACAAGGTGGACTGGATAAATTATCTGCCGGAAGAAGTGACCGACAATCTGATCCCCCAACCCTTTAAGCCACGCATGATAGCCGGTGACCATACCGCCATTTGGGAACATCATCTTCCGGGGTATATTATGGTTTCCCTGATTTATCTGATCCTGTATATTTTATATGTCAGCTGGAGATTTCGCAGGAATGATCTGTGATTTTTCTGCTTAATCCGTAAAATTAAATCTCCTTTCATGAACAAATTGATCTTCGCATGGGCATTGGGGTTAGTATCCACCACATGTTTTGCCCAACCCCGGCTTCCCGAACATTACTATTGGGAAAAGATGCCCAACGGCCTCGAGGTGGTCGTGATTGAGAACAATAAAGTTCCACTCGCCACCATCCAGATTGCGGTTAAAAACGGCGCCTACACAGAGGGGCCGGAATACAGCGGGCTTTCGCATCTGTTTGAACATATGTTTTTTAAAGCCAATAAAGATTATCCCGACCAGGCCAGGTTCCTGAAACGTACACAGGAACTCGGCGCCATCTGGAACGGCTCCACGGGAACGGAGCGGGTGAATTATTTTTTTACGTTTGACAAGGACAGCCTGGATGCCGGCCTGCGCTTCATGAATGCCGCCATCCGTTTTCCGATCTACCGGGTGGAGGACATGCAAAAAGAAAGGCCCGTTGTGGACGGCGAATTCCAACGGTTTGAAAGCGATCCGACGTCCCAGTTATTTCTGGCCTGCCAGAAAAAACTCTGGGGCGACCTGGTGACCCGGAAAAACCCCATCGGCATACACGAGGTGATCAACAGCGCCACACCGGAAAAAATGATGATCATCAAGAATAAATACTATTTCCCCAACAATTCCATTCTGGTAATATGCGGAGATGTAAAACACGAAGCGGCCTTTGTGATGACACAAAACATTTTTGGCAGCTGGGAATCCAGCGGATTTGACCCCCAGGTTAAATTTCCGATCCCGGAATTCACGCCTCTTTCTTCCACAGATTATTTTGTGAATGAATCTGCGATCGCCCAAACGCCCCTGGAAATGTACTGGTGGCAGGGCCCGGACTCCCGGCACGATTCCGCATCAACGGTGGCTGCCGATGTTTTTTTTACGATACTGGGCATGAACTCCTCCAAATGGCAGCAGGCCCTGGTGGATAAGGGGCTGGCCAGCATTGCGTCGGCGCAATACCTGACCAGTAAATATGTCGGCCCGGTTTTCTTATACCTGATGCCCAATCCCCATAAACTGAAAGCCCTCAACGATGAGGTGCTGAACCAGGTTAAACAATGGGGAAACGACGATTATTTTACGGACGCCCAGTTGGAAGATGCCAAACAGATCCTGCGGCGCACATCCATCCGGCAAAAGGAAAAACCATCCCGGCTGCCTGATGCGCTTACCAGCTCCTGGTGCAGCACGTCGCTGGATTATTTCACCGATTACGATGATAACTGCCAGAAAATAACCCGCGATGATATCAAGCGGTTTGTCAACCGGTACATCTCGGGGAAACCGTATGTGGCCGGAATGATCATCAGCCCCGCTATGAATAAAAAATTTAATTCCGCTGCGGATTTCAAACCCGCATTATAATTTCTAATACATCAATCATGCGTATGCAACCGATGATAAAAATATTTTTCAGCA
>CAJDUL010000003.1_pt1 | contig 19211 bp, 16 predicted proteins | sample 7390691 | NCBI WGS metagenome assembly CAJDUL01 (sample SAMEA7055677, study PRJEB34461) | soil metagenome | biome: terrestrial ecosystem; feature: Peninsula; material: soil | place: Antarctica | collected 2016
CCGCGCAGCCGGCCGCCATCGAAGATCGGCAGGGAGATCGCGGCGCCAAAGCGGTGTCCGGCGGCCGCATGGTTCATGAAATTGAAGAAGCCGCCGAACGTCGTCGCTGACGTGAGGCCAGCCGTCGCCAGCAGATCGATGTTGGGATAGAAGTCCGCATGGGCCACGGCGATCGCCTTCGACGCCGTGGAAGGCATCGAGCACGGTCTCCAGATCGGGCAGGTTGTTGGTGATCGCCAGGTCTATTCGCCAGCGATCGAGGGGAATGGGAAAGCCGGCATCTGAATGCCATACTGGACGCCTGGTTCGGTGGAACGGAAGCCGGCAATGCCATTGCCGATGTATTGTTTGGCAATTATAATCCTTCCGGTAAATTATCCATGTCCTTTCCCGTTAGTGTCGGACAGATCCCTGTTTATTACAATGCAAAAAATACCGGTCGTCCTTATGATGGAAAAGGCAGTCCCAAGTTCAAATCCGATTTCCTGGATATCCCCAACGATCCCCTTTACCCCTTTGGGTACGGGTTGAGCTATACCCATTTTGCCTATAGCGGACTGACCCTGGACCATTCCACCATTTCCCCCCGTCATCCCGTTCTGGTTGAACTAACGGTGAGCAATACCGGAAATTACGACGGGGAGGAAACGGTGCAGCTATACATCCGGGATATGGTCGCGAGCGTTACCCAGCCGGTAAAGGAATTAAAGAAATTTCAGAAAGTGTGGCTGAAGAAAGGGGAGCAAAAGCAGGTTATTTTTAGTCTAAATACCGACGACCTGAAGTTCGTCAACAGCCAGCTACACTGGGTATACGAGCCCGGAGACTTTAAAGTTTTTGCAGGAGGAAATTCGAGGGATGTGCTGGAGGCTGATCTGGCGGGGCAAGTCTATCCACCATCCACCATATACCATACACAACAATGAACGCGATTAAAAACATCATCTTCGATCTCGGCGGCGTCATCATGGACATCGACGTAAGACAAACCCAGCGGGCGTTTACGGAGATGGGGGTCAAAAACATCAATGATTATTTCGGACATGGATTTGCGGCTTCTTATTTTAAGGAGCATGAAGCGGGAAAGATCAGTGACGCGGACTTTGTGCAAAAAATAAAAGAGGAAGTGCGGCTGGATGTTGCCGACGACGTGGTCATTGACGCATGGAATGCCTTGCTGTTGCGTTTTCCGCCAGAACGAATTGCCCTCCTGGACCAGATCAGGAAAAAATACAGGACCTTTTTGTACAGCAACACCAACGCCATTCACCACAAGCGGTTCATGGAAATTTACCGGGAATCTTTTCCGGATGGTGATTTAAACGATCATTTCGAAAAAGCGTATTATTCCCACACACTCGGCCACCGGAAACCCGATAGAACCGGGTTTGAAATCATCATTCGGGACAATGGGTTAATTGCGGGCGAAACGCTTTTTGTAGACGATGCCCTGATCAATATTGAAGGAGCGATTAAAACCGGGCTACAAGGCCTTTATCTGCCGCCGGCCATGTCCATACTTGATATCCAATGGTGACAAATACCGCGAAATCCGGTATTCGGATCGGGTCGTCAAAAATTACCTAACTTCTTCAAAATCAATATATTCTCCGACCTTAGATGTGTTGGGACGGGACGTGTCGCGGGTTGCTTTTCCGGAATGATCCCCGGGAGTGGCGTCCGGACTTTGTGGTGCCTGTCCGCCGGTCTGACCATTCATCTTATTGAACTGCTGACGCACATGACGGGTAGTCCGGAAAACAGGGATCAGGAACCCGGTAAACAGGCGGTACAGGAGATAAAAAAGAATGGCTAAAAAAAATACATTCATAAAGGATCAAAATTAAGGCAGAAGAGCCAAAAAGCCTGTTAAAAAGACAACTGCAAATTAAAACAGCATTTTTGGAAAGAACAGATTAAATCCGTTAAATTTGCATCCGGAAAAGTGAAACAACAGGAAGGGAACGCAATCGTTCCCTTCTTTATTTCGTATGCATAATGAAACGCTGGCAGAGACGGTTAAATCCATGGTCACGGACATACTGGCCGCTGATCCCGCCTATTTTCTGGTGGATATCCGGGTGAAACCCATCCACCATGTAAAAATCTTTTTAGATGGCGATCAGGGAATGACCATCGAAAAATGTGTTCAGATAAACCGGGCCCTGTATAAGAAAATAGAAGAAACCGGACTATTCCCGGATGGTGATTTTTCGCTGGAAGTTTCTTCCGCCGGACTGGATGAGCCGCTCAAATCGTTCCGGCAGTATAAAAAAAATACGGGTCGCCCGGTTGAAATCATGCTGCTGGATGGCAGCCGGAAAGAAGGGAAATTAAAAGAAGTAAATGAAGAAGGCATTGTGCTGGAGGAGTCTTCCGGTAAAGTTTCTTCCGGAAAGGCCGTCTCTAAAAAACAGGAACTGAGTGATCATAATTATTTATTCAACAATATAAAATCAACAAAAGTCCAGGTGGTTTTTTAACTGGATATAAAAAGATCCGTTATGGCAAGTATCAATCTGATCGAAGCTTTCCAGGATTTCAAGGAGTCCGAAAACATTGACCGGCCCACCATGATGAAGGTGGTGGAAGATGTTTTCAAAACCCTGCTACGTAAAAAATACGGCAGTGATGAAAATTTTGACGTAATTGTGAATGCCGAAAAGGGTGACCTGGAAATCATGCGCAGGCGCACGATCGTAGAGAATGGCACGGTGGAAGATCCTCTTGCCCAGATCGCTTATAATGAGGCGGTTAAGATAGGGCCGGATTATGAAGTGGGAGAGGATCTGTATGAAGAAATTGAAATCCTTGATTTTGGCCGCCGGGCCATCCTGGCTGCCAAACAAACCCTGGCCAGCCGTATCGGCGACCTGAAAAAGAATGTACTGGTAAAGAAATACGGGGAAAGAATCGGAGAGATCATCAGCGCCGAGGTATACCAGGTCTGGAAGAAAGAGATCCTCCTGCTGGACGAAGAAGGCAATGAACTCATTCTTCCAAAATCAGAACAGATACCACAGGATTATTTTAAAAAAGGGGAGAGCATCCGTTCCGTAGTGAAGAAAGTGGATATGAAGAACAATTCACCGGTGATTATTCTTTCCAGAACCAGTCCCGCATTCCTGTCCAAACTGCTCGAAATAGAAGTGCCGGAAATTTTTGACGGACTGATCGTTATTAAAAAAATCGTTCGTGAACCAGGTGAAAGGGCCAAGGTGGCGGTGGAATCCTACGATGACCGGATCGACCCGGTAGGCGCCTGTGTGGGCATGAAAGGAAGCCGTATCCATGGCATTGTACGGGAATTGAAGAATGAGAACATTGATGTGATCAACTGGACCAACAACATCCAGCTGCTGCTTCAGCGTTCACTCACGCCTTCTAAAATAACCAGTATGGACATAGACAGCGAAAAGCTGCATGTAAATGTCTACTTAAAACCCGACCAGGTTTCCCTGGCTATCGGAAGAAAAGGCGTGAACATTAAACTGGCCCAGGAACTTACCGGGTATTCCATAGATGTGTTCCGTGATAATGAAGGGGAAACCACGGAATTCGATATCGATCTGGATGAATTCAGCGATGAGATTGAAACCTGGGTCATAGATGAACTGAAACGCATTGGCTGTGATACGGCACACAGTGTGCTGGATCTGACCGTGGAGGAACTGGAACGCAGAACGGATCTGGAAAAAGAAACCATTGAAGAAGTGCGCCGGGTACTGAAAGAAGAATTCGAAAAAGAATAACCTGTACATCATGGCTATATGATTATGGGTTTTCGTTATAAAATATTCATCACCGCATGATCAAGGTCCATGAACGGACCTGCTGTTCATGGATTAATTTAATATGGCAGAAACCACAACACCCAGGTTAATGGCAGCCGCCAAGGAATTCAACATCGGCAGGGATACGCTGATTGACTTTCTGGCCGGCAAAGGATTTAGCAAAGACGACCTGAAACCGACTGCCAAGCTTTCGGAGGATATGTACCGTTCCCTACAGCAGGAGTTTCAGGGAGACAAAGTGGCCAAGATCAAGAGCAATCAGATTGATCTTCCCAAGGGGAGTGTGGAAGCTAAAAGGAAGAAAGAGGATGAAGCCGTTCTCTTCCGGAAAGATCCGAAAAAGACGGTCGCGAGAGAAGAACCCTTTACTCCGGTAGTAGAAGAACCGAAGCTGGTGAAGGCCGAAGAACCCAAAAAGCCAAAAGCAGAAGAACCCAAAAAAGAACCGGAGATCACAAAAATTGAGATCCCGGATATCGAGGGGCCGAAAATAATAGACAAGATTGACCTTTCCGCCATCGATTCTTCTACCAGGCCCAAGAAAACAACCAAGAAGAAAGCAACGGAAACAAAAGCTTCCAAAGAAGAGCCGGTGGAAGAGAACATCCCTGCTGAAGAGCCCGTTGCTCAAACCGAAACTGAAAAAACAGAAGAGACAGGTACCATAGAAAATATCCGCGCGGAAAAAATTGAAGGTCCCCGCATCCTGGGGAAAATTGAGCTGCCGGTAGAATCGGAAAAGCCCAAACAGACTGATGAAAAAAGGAAAAGGAAACGGATTCCGATTGAAAAACGGGAAACAGGCCGTCCGGCTGCCGCCGCCGGAACGCCGGTTCAGCGGGAGCCAAGGCCAGGTGCCGCCGGAAGGCCCATCCTGCGCCGTGATCTGAGAGGAGCAAGCGCTGCAAACAGGAGCCATGCAACCCCCCGCGAACAAAAAGAAATCGATAAAAAAGAAATTCAGGAAAAGATCCGGGAAACCCAGGCCAAACTGGCCGGCACCGGGGGACGTGGAAAAAGCCTTAAGGCCAAATACAGAAGGGCAAGACGGGAAGAGAATGCCGAACACGCAGGTACGGAAGTACCGGAAGACAATAAACTGCAGGTTACCGAATTTGTCAGTGTCAGTGAGCTGGCCAACCTCATCGATGTCAGCTATGCCGACATCATCGGCAAATGTATGAGCCTGGGTATGATGGTTTCCATTAACCAGCGTCTTGAAGCGGATGTCATTGAACTGGTAGCCGGTGAATTCGGATATAAAGTGGAATTCATCGGTATTGATGATGCGCTGGAAATGGAAGAAGATGATATTGAGGATCTTCCCGAAGAGCTGCAGCCCAGATCGCCTGTAGTGACCATCATGGGCCATGTGGATCATGGTAAAACTTCCCTGCTGGATCATATCCGCGCTGCCAATGTGGTTGCCGGCGAGGCCGGAGGAATCACCCAGCACATCGGTGCTTACCAGGTAACTACAACAAACAATAAAAAAATAACTTTCCTGGATACACCCGGCCACGAAGCCTTTACAGCCATGCGTGCGCGCGGCGCCAAAGCAGCCGATATTGCAGTTATCGTGATCGCTGCCGATGATGCCATCATGCCCCAGACAAAAGAAGCCATCTCGCATGCCCAGGCCGCGGGACTCCCCATGGTGTTTGCCATTAATAAAATTGATAAGGACGGGGCCAATCCCGAAAAGATAAAGGAACAACTGGCCGGCATGAACCTGCTGGTGGAAGACTGGGGCGGAAAATACCAGAGCCAGGAAATATCGGCCAAAAAAGGACTGAATATTGATCTGCTGCTCGAAAAGATTCTGCTGGAAGCAGAAATCCTGGATCTGAAATCCAATCCGGACCGCGAGGCGTCGGGAACCGTCATTGAGGCATCCCTCGACAAGGGACGCGGATATGTGGCCACCGTACTGGTTCAGGGCGGAACCCTGGAAAACGGCAACCTGGTGGTGTCCGGTCAATATTATGGCAGGATCAAGGCCATGTTCAATGAGCGGAATAAAAAAGTGGAAGATGCACCGCCCTCTTCTCCAGTACTCATCCTGGGATTGAATGGCGCGCCCCAGGCAGGAGAAAAATTCAGGGTATATGAAGAAGAAGGGGAAGCCAAGGATGTGGCCAATAAACGCGCACAACTGCTCCGTGAGCAGGGTATACGCACCAAAAAACACATTACGCTGGATGAAATCGGACGGCGTCTGGCACTGGGTAACTTCAAGGAACTCAACCTCATCATCAAGGGTGACGTAGATGGTTCCGTGGAAGCACTCAGTGATTCCCTGCAGAAATTGTCCACGGAAGAGATCGCCGTGCGCGTGGTGCACAAAGCCGTCGGCGCCATCACGGAAAGCGATGTATTGCTGGCCACCGCTTCGGATGCCGTGGTTGTGGGATTTAATGTGCGGGCCTCCATGCAGGCCGGTAAACTGGCTGAGAATGAAGGCGTGCAAATCAAAACCTATTCCATCATTTACAACGCCATCGAAGAAGTGAAGAGCGCCATGGAAGGCATGCTGGAACCCAAGATCCAGGAAAAAGTGGTTGCCAATGTGGAAATCCGCAATGTATTCAAATTCGATAAGGCGACCGTTGCCGGATGTTATGTACTGGATGGTAAGATTTACAGGAACTCCAAGATCAGGCTGGTTCGCGATGGCATCGTGATCTATCCCATCGGTGAGGGCGCCACCGCTGAACTGCAATCCCTGAAACGTTTTAAGGACGATGCCAAGGAAGTGCCTTCCGGCATGGAGTGCGGACTGACCATTAAGAATTACAGCGATATACGTATAGGTGATATCGTGGAAGCATACGAGGAGGAAGAAGTAAAAAGGACGCTGTAGGGGAAGTTAAGCGGGGTAGCAATATTTTGTTAAATCAGATTCACCAGCTTTTAACATCTTGCAACGGGCGTACTTTTGATCGTTTTAGCATTTGTTTTATGAAAAAAGTATTACTCACCGGATTTACGATGCTTCTTGGATTTGCTGGCTTCTGCCAGCAAAAAGTGGTAGCGGATAAGATCATTGGCATTGTGGGAGATAAGATCGTGCTGAAATCGGAGATCTTTATAGCGAATGAAGACATCAAAAGACAGGGTGGACAGGAGCAAAGCGACTGTGCGCTGCTGGATGGCATGCTCACCCAAAAGGCCCTGGTACTGCAGGCCCAGAAAGATTCAATTCCGGTAACCGACGAAGAAGTGGAAGCGGAAATAGATCAGCGCATTCGCTTTTTTGTACAACAGTACGGAAGCAAGGAAGCACTCGAACAGATATCCGGAAGGTCCATCTACCAGATGCGGGAAGATTTCCGGCAACCCATCAAGGAGCAAAGAATGGCCGCCGGTATGCGCAGCAAAATTGTGGACGGCATAAAAATCACACCAACTGAAGCAAGGGAATATTTCGACAAAATTCCAAAAGACAGTCTCCTGTTTTTTGATTCTAAAATGCAGATCGGACAAATTGTTGTTTACCCGAAAGCCAGCCGGGACATTGAACTCCTTGCCATTGAGGAGCTAAATGGTTATAAAAAACAGGTGGAAGACGGAAGCAGGAAATTTGAAACACTGGAGAGCCTGTATTCCGATGATCCGGGAACCAAGACCAACGGCGGCACCTATCAGCTGAACAAAAGCGATAAACAATGGGACCCGGTATTTTTGAACAATGCATTCCGCCTGAAGGAAGGACAGATTTCCCCGGTGATCAAATCAAAATTCGGTTATCACATCATCCAGATGGTGAGCCGCTCCGGCGATGATGCCATCATTCGCCACATTCTTCGCATTCCACAGATTACCGAAACGGAATCCAACGAAGCCATTGCGCATTTGGATACCGTACGGGATAAACTGGAAGCAGGAACGCTGAGTTTCGGCGAAGCGGTGGCCCGGTACAGCGATGATGATATGGCAAAATATACGGCAGGTATGCTCCTGGCCCCGGATGGCTCGAATTATTTAGAATTTGACAATCTGGATAAAAGTCTCGTACTGTTATTAAAAGATGCCAACCTGAAACCCGGTCAGTATTCAAAACCAACCCTTTTTACAGATGAAAAAGGTAAAAAAGCGGTCCGGATAGTTTATCTGCTATCCAAAACAGAACCCCATAAGGAAAATTTCAGGGATGATTATAACTTCATAGCCCAACGTGCCCTGGAACAAAAGAAGAATATTGCCCTGCAGAAGTGGTTCCAGGCCAGAATAAGTACCTATTACATTATGATCGACAAGGATTATCAGCATTGCCCCAACCTGTCGAAATGGGAAACCAGACAGTTTGCGACTGCAAACTAATAAGGGTAAACCCCTAGAACACCAAAATACCGGCGATTCTATTACATTTTTATATCACTTATAGCTATATTACGAATATATAAGGACCTGAATGAGGTTTTTATTACCCTACTACCTATTAAAACCCCGCGGGTATGATTAGTATTTTAATAGCGGATGATCACAAACTGATTAGAGAAACCTGGACGTACATCTTGAATAACGACGTGAGGTTCAAGGTGATAGCATCCTGCGAGGATTCGGAAGAAGCGATCAGGCTTGCCCGGCAAACGCATCCGGACGTAATACTGATGGATATCAACATGACCCCTTTTTCGGGGATGGAAGCCACCCGGAGGATCCGGGAAGTGTGGTCCCAGTCCAGGATCATTGGTGTTACCATGCATTCCCAGCCTGCTTATGCCCGTAAAATGATGCAGATCGGTGCCAGCGGTTATGTTACCAAAAACTCTTCCCGCGAAGAGATGATGGAGGCCATCGTGGCGGTTCACCAGGGTGATAAATACATCTGCAGCGAGATAAAAGACATCATGTCGGATCAATCCGAACGAAAACCCGTTGCTGCCCTCGCCCGTATTAATTCGTTAACAGAGCGCGAGATGGAAATCATCAACCTGATCAAAAAAGGCCATTCTTCCAGAGAAATCTCCAATGCGCTTGATATTTCCCTGAAAACCGTGGAAGTGCACCGTCATAATATTCTTAAGAAGCTGAAACTCAATAACGCAGCTTCGCTGGTAAACTTTATGAATACCCGCTCTACCTACATTTAACACCCTGTTTTCCGGCTTTCTGGTAATTGAATTATCTTTGCGCTTCATTTTCTTCCGTGTGCGACGAGCCATAAGCTCCGTCGCACAATTAAAAAAGACAAATTGAGCGACGAAATTAAACATGAATGCGGAATGGCATTCATCCGGCTTCGCAAACCTTTCTCTTATTATCTCCAAAAATACGGTACGGCATTGTATGGCTTAAACAAGCTTTACCTGCTTATGGAAAAACAACACAACCGCGGTCAGGATGGCGCTGGTGTGGCTTCTGTAAAGCTCGATGTTGAACCAGGCTACCCTTTTCTTCACCGCTTAAGAAGCAACAACAATCAACCCATCTCTGATATTTTTTCAAAAATTCACGACGAGGTCAGTGATCTGGAAAAATATCAGCCGGATATTACCCAGCATCCCGGCCTGCTCAAGGGCCATATCTCCATGATGGGCGAGTTGCTTCTGGGTCACCTGCGCTATGGAACCCAGGGAAGAAATAATGTGGAATTCTGTCATCCTTTTATAAAAAGAGATACGCTTCCGGCGCGGAATCTGGCACTGGCAGGCAACTTCAACCTGGTGAATACGGATGAATTGTTTGCCCTGATCAATATCGAGCCCGGTGAATTTCAGAAGCAAAGCGATCTGGCTGCCATGATGGAGGTCATTCATCATTTTATCGTTCAGGCTGATGAGGAATCGCCTGAGCAACTGAATGTAAAGAAAGTGCTGCAGAAGGCGCTGCCCCTGTTTGATGGCGGATTTACGGTAGGCGGCCTGATTGGAAACGGGGATGGCTTTGTGTTTCGCGATGCCCATGGCATCCGCCCAGCTTATTATTATGTTAGTGAAGACGTTATTGTGGCGGCATCGGAACGCTCCGCCATCCGCACCGTATTTAATGTGGGTGAAAACGAGGTGCTCGAACTCATGCCGGGCAATGCCCTGATCGTAAAATCAAATGGAAAATATTCCATAGATCAGATACTGGAACCCAAGGAACGCAGGGCCTGCAGTTTTGAACGCATTTATTTTTCGCGCGGCAGCGATGAAAAAATTTACCGCGAAAGGATTGCCCTCGGATACAACCTGAGTGAACAAATACTCACGGCCATCAACCAGGATCTTAAAAACAGCATATTTTCTTTTATCCCCAATACGGCTGAAGTGGCTTTCTACGGACTGTGGAAAGGCCTGGATGATTATCTGAAAAAGGTGATGGTTCAGCGCATTCTTTCCTGGGGAGATGAAGTTACTGAAGAGAAACTTACCCAGATGATCAACCGGAAAATCCGGATTGAAAAAATTGCGATCAAAGATGTCAAGATGCGCACATTCATTACTTCCGATGTGAGCCGGAATGAAATGGTACAGCATGTTTACGACATTACTTACGGCACCGTACAAAAAGGTTTGGATACCCTCGTCGTAATAGATGATTCCATCGTCAGAGGCACCACCCTGCGGGAAAGTATCGTACGGATGCTGGCCAGGCTGGAACCCAAAAAAATAATCATCGTTTCTTCCGCCCCGCAAATCCGCTATCCGGATTGTTATGGCATCGACATGAGTAAGCTGAAAGATTTCATTGCTTTCCGTGCGGCCATTGAACTGATGAAAGAAAACGGGAAAGAAAGCTGCCTCACCGAATTGTATGAGCATTGCAAAGAGCTCGAAAGATTAAGCCAGTTACATACGGAAAATATCGTGCGCCAGGTATATAAACCTTTTACCACGCAGGAGATATCAGACAAGATCGCGCAACTCATCACACCACCGGAAATCCATACTCCCGTTCAGGTCATCTACCAGACCATAGAATCACTGCACGAGGCCTGCCCCACCAATACCGGCGACTGGTACTTCACGGGGAACTACCCCACCCCCGGCGGAAACCGCGTGGTCAATAAAGCGTTTATCAATTATATGGAAGGGAAGAATGTGAGGGGGTACTAGCGCTGCGCGCTTATGGAAACTACTGTTACTCATTGACAGCGAGCAAAATCCGTGTGCTCGTCCATCAACCATCAACCATATACCATAAACTTAAAAAAAAGTTTCCCCGCTGCCAACAAAAAAGGCCCTGGAAAGGGCCTTTAAAATAGATTCCTATGAAATTTTATCCTTTTCTTTCGAGCAGATTGAAGAACTGATCCAGTAATGGAAGGATCACGATTCTTGTGCGACGGTTAGCAGCGCGACCTTCGCGGGAGTCGTTGGTGGTAACCGGTACATATTCACCACGTCCGGCAGCAATCATTTTTGCAGGCGGAATATTGTATTTATGCTGCAGGATATGCACTACGGAAACAGCGCGCTGAACGCTCAGATCCCAGTTGTCCATTCCCTTTCCCTTGTAAGGAACATTGTCTGTATGGCCTTCCACCATAAATTCGATATCGGGCTGGTTCTTCAGCACATTGGCCACTTTACCCAGAACGGTTTTGGCGCGACTGGAGACCATAGAACTTCCTGTTTTGAAAAGCAGTTTGTCAGAGATGTCAATGAACACAACGCCTTTATCAATTTTAATATTCACATCAGAATCAGAAATGTCGGCAACCGCTCCCTTCAGATTCATCACGAGCGCCATATTCAGGGAATCTTTACGGGCCATGGCCGACTGCAGATCCCGGATGTAAGCATCTTTGGCCCCGATATTTTCCAGGGATTTCCTGATGCTTTCAGCCTGTGCACTGGAGATCACGGAAAGATCTTCCATTTGTTTCAATGCCTGTGTATTGTTATCCTTCAGGAAAGCAACCTGCTTGTTCAGGTCATCTACCTGTCCTTGAAGTGTAGTTTTCTGGCTGGTCAGATCTGCTGTTTGCGTGTTACAATTCTTCAGGTCCCCCTGGAGTTTCGCGTATTCAGCACTTAATGAGTCAAAACGTGCCTGGGCGGCAGCCTGAGCGGCCTTGAATTTCTTGGTGCTCACGCAGGAAAAGAGCAGCAAGGATGAAAACGCGAAAAGTAGAATTTGCCTAAACTTCATAAGAATCATTTTAATTGAGAGTTAATGAATAAATCGATACGCCTTATAAAAATATATTATCGCAATAGCAATTGTTGTACCAATCCACTGCCAGCGCGAGGTTTATTTAACATTAATGCATTTTCAAGGATAATAAAACCCAATAACATAGGGTAAGGCAGGTATTTAACAGGGGTAGGTTTAGCTCGTTTCCTCCGCGAATATATATCAAAAATGAAAAATCCAGCGCATTCGGTCACTGAAAATTTTATTTATGCCTGAAAAACAAAGTTTGCAAACTCTTGAATAGCCATCATTCCGAACAGGATAACGGTAATTGTAAGGGGAAATGGATCAGTAAACCTGGAGTTTACCATTTTCATAAATCGGAAGCACATTGGCCTGGTCGGGCTGCAGGCAATACCGGATGTCTTTTTCCAGCCCGTAGTCCATCAGCCGGGTATAATGCGAAGCATGACTGGATTGCATAAATCCAAACAGGTCGCCACAGGCCTTGTTGTACAGCGTTTTGGCAATATGGGACGAGTCGCAGGGAATCGAGAAATGATCCTTAACCCGCTCAACCAGGGCACCTGCAAATAACAGGTCCTCAATATTTACCCTGTCTTTCCATGCCGCGCAGGCCAGGATCACATCATTCTTCTGACTGACCAGGTAATTACTCACGGCGCTGAGATTAGAAAATGAACCGGTGACGATTTCCCGCGCGCCCTTTTCAAGCGCCATATGCAGCAGACGTGTGCCGTTGGTGGTGGTGAGTACCAAAATTTTATTTTCGATAAAATCACGCGAATATTCAAATGGCGAATTTCCGTGGAGCAATCCTTCTGCAATTTTTCCATCTCTTTCTCCGGCGGTGACGCAGTTGATCTGCCGGCCCAGCTCAATACATTTCGCCACACTGTCAACCGGAATAATATGCCGGGCGCCATTAAACAAGGCAGTCGCCATGGTGGATGTTGCCCGCAACACGTCAATAATCACGACCGTGGCTTGTGCTGCGTCATATAAATTCAACAGGGCAGGGGAAACACAGGTATGCAACAAAGGTTTTAAATCAGGCATAAATCAAAAAATAATTTCCAGGAGATTGAAAATAATACGCTGGTGATTTCTTGAAAACCGGTATTTGTTCAGATCAGGATAAGAATGGAAGTTTAACCACCATCGCCTGCAATATTTTATCCCTTACCTTAATATAGATTCTGGAATCCAGCGGAGAAAAAACCTGGTCAACATACCCCATTCCGATGGCCTTTCCCAGAGACGGCGACTGCGTTCCGGAAGTCACTTCACCGATAACCGTTCCCGAACCATCCGTAATCTCATATCCATGCCGGGGAATGCCCCTGTCCAGCATCTCAAAACCAATCAGTTTTCTTCTTAACCCTTCTTTTTTTTGCTGCTCGATCACGGAACGGCCCGTAAAATCTTTACTGAATTTAGTTATCCATCCCAAGCCCGCAGACAAGGGAGAGGTATCGTCGTTAATATCGTTTCCGTATAAACAATAGCCCATTTCGAGCCTCAGCGTATCCCTGGCGCCCAAACCCGCAGGTTTTAAACCCTGTGATGAACCGGCTTCAAAAATAGCATTCCAGATTTTCTCTGCCGAACCATTTTTATCTTCAAAATAGATCTCGACACCGCCCGCTCCCGTATAACCCGTGGCGCTGATCAGCACGTTGTCAACACCCGCAAATTCTCCTTTTACGAAATGGTAATAAGGCAGGTTCAGGATATCCATTTCCGTTAGTGGCTGCACGATCTTTGTGGCATTCGGACCCTGAATGGCGAGCAGGCAGGTTCTGTCCGAAATGTTTTCCATGGTCACATCAGCAGTATTGTAATGGCTGATCCAATCCCAGTCTTTCTGAATATTGGATGCATTCACCACGAGCATGTATAAAGCATTTTCCTTAATGCAGTAAACCAACAGATCATCCACAATGCCGCCCGATGTATTGGGAAAGCAACTGTATTGCGCCTTCCCGGCGCTGATTTTGGATGCATCATTGGAAGTGACGCGCTGAATAAGATCGAGAGCATGCGGTCCTTTCAGCAGGAACTCACCCATATGGCTCACATCAAATATGCCGGCACTGGAACGGACGGCCAGGTGTTCGTCATTGATGCCGGTATAACTTACGGGCATAAGATAACCGGCAAATCCGGTCATTTTTGCCCCCAGATCCAGGTGTTTTTGGGTAAAGGCTGTCTTTTTCATCTAATGCGGATAAGTTTGTAGCAATGGATGACGAAAATAAAACTTGCGTGTCAGGCAGCCAATAAAATAATCGAATAGCGCGATATTAGAGGTTGACGTCATCCGTCAACTGTCAACCCTTTTCTCAGCTCCACTTCGTAAACAAAACCAGCGGAGACAACCCTTCGTTGTCCTGGTTACATTCCGCTGTAGACACTTTTACTTTGGTTAGCTTTTTTACTTCTTTCTTATGGTAGCGGTAACCATCTTTCGGGGCATTTTCTTTTTTGTCCCGATCATTTGGCTGATCCTCGTCCCCGCCACGATTTTCATCAGGGATCCTGCTGCCTGGAATTCTTTCCAGACCATGTTCGGTCATGATGTAGTCCACATCGCGTTCCAGAGAGTTATTGTTGTTTCCCCAGTTCTCGTCCCAATCCAAATCAACCCCGTGATCATGCATGTTCCGGTTGAAATCGAACCAGTGAAAATCTTCCAGGCTCCTGTCCATCCTGATCTTTTTCCCAACAGGTATTTCAATCACCAGCATCACCTGCTGATTCCGGAACTGCTGGCTGGGTTTGATGGCGAAACCGGTGGGCAGGTAAAGTATACTGTCATTTTGCTGCACCCGGAAATCAATCTGCGAGGCCAGGTTGCGTGCCGCAGCTGCGGTATTGCCGCGACTGAGCTTTTCCTGACGGAGATGCCAACTGCTGTCGGCACTCTTTATCACATCAATGCCTACGGTATTCAGGATCAGACTGTCTTCCGAGACTTCAAAAAAAGGCGCATTGTGATGCCAGTTAATACCCATCCAGTCGGATTCGTAAATAACCGGTCTCAAATCATTCATTTTTACGATAAGCTTCCCATTGGCCGGGGCCAATATATTTGTTTCCTCACTCATGCCTGCGCGCGTTCTGAAATTGGAAGAAACAGAAGCGATGAGGGCCAGCATGCAGATCAGGCCGATCACCCAGAGACTGCCGAAGATGTATCCCAGGTAATTGCCGCCTTTGCGGGCCCCGATGATGCGACGGATCAGCCAGGTGAGCAGCCCCACCACGGGTAAGATCAGGAATAGAAGAACGGTCGCCCAGGCCAGTATATTCTGCCAGAAACCGCCAATGATGAAGTTCTTCAGGGGAAGCACACCAGCGCCCGTGAAAATTAAACCGATCAGGGCCATGACCAGTGCAAAAGTGACGATGACCGCGATGAAAAGAAAGAATGCTTTAAACAATACGCCGATCGCATGTCCGATTCCCTGGCGGGGTGAACGGCCGGTTGACATATTCCTGCTAAAGTCAGCTGATTTATTTTTAAGCTGCGTACCGAACTGCTGCGCCTGCTTTTTCATTTCATCGCCAACCTGGGTGGCCTTTTGCTTAAATCCTTCCAGATCTCCCCTGATGGTATTCTTGATGGATTCAATATCTATCTTCTCACCGCGCATTTCCAGTTTTTCAGATGCTGTATTGGCTTCCGGTAATACGATCCAGAGAATGATATAAGTCACAAACAGGGTTCCGCCGAAACCTCCGGTGAAAAACACGGGGCCGTTGTCCATATCGAACCAGGCATGACGGAATATAGAGGTGAGGAACCCGAGGATCAGCGGAAGTGCAAAAATCAACCGGGGTATCCAGACTTCAATATTGAAATAAGCAGCGAGTCCGCTGGCCACACCGCCAATTACCCGCCGATCCGGATTTCTGTACAACCTTTTTTTGATATCGGTCACCATCGATCTGGGTGGCAGTACCAACCACAGAATGATGTATAAAAGCAGGGCTGTTCCAAAACTTATAAAAATCAGCAGGGTATATATGATGCGCATTACAGAAGAGTCGATGCGGAAATAAGCGGCCAGGCCTCCGCAAACACCTCCCAGCATTTTATCGTTCTCGGAACGGTACAAACTGCGGTGTGTTTCCTCTGTTTTCGTTTCCGTAAAGGATCCGGCGCTGCCTGTGTTTCTGGTTGACCCGGAGGGCCTGCTGTTTTCCTCCTCATCGAAATCTTCCGGTCGGCCCATATTGGTGATGGTGGCATTTACATCATCGTCCGTAATGCAACTGGCTCCGTTCTTTAGTCTTTCAGAAAATAATTCAGCTATCCGGTCTTCGATGTCATTTACAATTTCATCCCCTCCTTCTTCTGCCGAAAAATGTTTACGTAAACTATCCATGTAGATCTGCAGTATATCATACGCCGTTTCTTCGATCGGGATCACCCGGCTGTGAAAGTTTATGTTGATAATCTTTTTCATTGTGTGCTTATTTGAGGATTGATCGGTAATGATGAATTTTCAGACATTCTTTCGCTTTTATTTGCCAGGGTATCTACCGCATCGGCGAGTTCTTTCCAGGTTATTTCCAGTTCACGGTAAAAGGCAAGACCCTTATCCGTGAGGGAAAAATATTTTCGGGGGGGACCCGAGTTGCTTTCCACCCAACGATAAGTAAGCATTTCCGCATTTTTTAACCTGGTCAGTAAGGGGTAAAGGGTTCCTTCCAGAATGTGGAGATTGGCCCGTTTCATTTCTTCCACAATATCCGATGGGTAAGCTTCTCCCCGACGGATGATGGAAAGAATACAGAACTCCAGGATCCCCTTTCTCATCTGGCTCTGTGTGTTTTCTATATTCATGTCCTTATTTTTTTAAGCGTTTAACCGCTTTGGATAACTACTCTTAACCGCTTTCAAAAACAAAGATAAGTATATATTCAGTACTATGCAAAACAAAGTACCATATTTTATGGACTAACTTTCAATGTATTGAGGGTCTGTGTTCATAACACATTGGTTATCAATAATTAATACCCATACCGAATGGAACGCCCGGTAGAATAAATAGGATGAGCGGGGTTTTATGAGGTTGAATGGCGACTGAGGAAATTGATGGACGACCGTTGACCGGTCATCCGTCAAGAATAATTTTCGGAGACCTGAGAAATGTAATCAAAATTCAGCATTCTTTGGCGTACGGGGAAACGGAATCACATCTCTGATATTCGTCATTCCTGTTACAAACTGCACCATGCGTTCAAATCCCAGCCCGAAACCGGCATGCGGAACGGAACCGAAACGGCGGGTATCCAGGTACCACCACATCTGTTCAACGGGAATATGCATTTCGCGCATGCGGGCTTCCAGCTTGTCCAGCCGTTCTTCTCTTTGCGATCCCCCCACGATCTCTCCTATGCCGGGGGCCAGGATATCCATAGCCGCAACGGTTTTGCCATCGTCATTCTGGCGCATGTAAAAGGCCTTGATTTCCCTGGGATAACCGGTAACGATAACCGGCTTTTTAAAATGTTTTTCTACCAGGTAACGTTCGTGTTCACTCTGCAGATCAATACCCCAGGCCACATCGTATTTGAATTTTTTCTTTTTGTAGGCGGGGGACTGCTGTAATATCTCAATGGCTTCCGTATAACTTATCCGCTGGAAATCCTGGTTCACCACCCCTTCCAGCTTCTGTATAAGCCCCTGTTCACTCCTTTCCGCCTGGGGTTTTTGTTTTTCCTCTTCCGCCAGCCGCTGATCCAGGAATTCCAGGTCGGCCCTGCTGTTCTCCAGGGAATAGCTGATCAGATACCGGATGAAGGCCTCGGCAAGATTCATGTTATCTTCCAGATCATAAAACGCCATTTCCGGTTCAATCATCCAGAATTCCGCCAGGTGCCGGGCCGTATTGGAATTTTCCGCCCGGAAGGTTGGACCGAATGTATATATCTCACCAAAACCCATGGCAGCAAGCTCTCCTTCCAGTTGTCCGCTGACTGTGAGATTGGTGGCGCGTCCAAAGAAATCATCTTTATAATTCACCTCCCCGGCTTCATTCCTGGGCGTACCATCAAACGGAAGTGTGGTTACCTTAAACATTTCCCCTGCCCCTTCCGCATCAGAAGCCGTAATAACTGGTGTATGCAGATAGATGAAGCCCCTTTCATGAAAGAACCGGTGGGTGGCAAAAGCAAGACCATGCCTGACCCGGAAAACGGAACCAAACGTATTGGTACGAAACCGCAGATGCGCTATCTCTCTTAAGAATTCCAGACTGTGCTTTTTGGGCTGCAGCGGGAATTTCTCCGGATCGCTCTCGCCCAGGATTTCCACGATATTGGCCCTTAACTCCACTTTTTGACCCTTTCCGGGGGATTCCAGCAGCAACCCGGTTGCTTTTATGGACGCTCCGGTGCTGATGCGCTTCAGCAGAGCCTCGTCGAACTTTCCCAACTCCAGCACCACCTGTAGCTGATCGTTGGAAGAACCATCGTTCAGGGCGATAAACTGGTTGTTCCGGAAGGTACGAACCCAACCCATTACCGTAATCTCCTCTTTTCCCGCATCCATCTGAACGGCTTCCCTGATTTTGATTCTTTTGTTAAACATGGCGTTGTTTTAGGCTTGCTGATGTATTATCGACAAAGATAATCCTTGAAATATTTTTTTGCTTTTTCCGTTTTTATGTTAACATTGCATCGGAATCGGGCTGATTCGTTCTTATCCTTTGCTCGCAAACCATCAGTTTTTGTCATTCCGCTCGTCCTAATCAAAATACATTTTTTCACAAATCCTTTCTACAGAACACAGTCTGATACTGCTGTAACTCTCAAGCCTTACTATGTACGACATACTTCAATTAAACGACATGCTCGTTCCCGAACTGCTCGATATCGCAGAGCAATTGAAAATTCCCAGTCCTAAAAAACTCGGCAAGCAGGAACTCGTTTATAAAATTCTGGACAAACAAGCCGTGGTCTCCAGCGAAAAAACGGACGCGCAGGATGAAAATCCCAAGCAGCGTAAACGGATTGTAAAAACCACTACGGCCAACTCCAGCGAGGAAGCCTACGTTGAAAGTGGCGATCCTGCTCCCAAAGCTAAAAAACCGGAGCCTAAAAAAGACATTAAGAAGAAAGAAGATAAACCCATTGTAAAAAAACTCCGCAAAAGAGAGGATGAGGAATCAGGTCAGGAATCTGCAGGCGGCGCAGATGGACAAAGGGAAATGCAAAGAGATTCTCCCAGAGATGCACAAAGAGATTCTCCCAGAGATGCACAAAGAGATTCTCCCAGAGATGCACAAAGAGATTCTCCCAGAGTTGCACAAA
>CAJDUL010000005.1_pt2 | contig 18207 bp, 15 predicted proteins | sample 7390691 | NCBI WGS metagenome assembly CAJDUL01 (sample SAMEA7055677, study PRJEB34461) | soil metagenome | biome: terrestrial ecosystem; feature: Peninsula; material: soil | place: Antarctica | collected 2016
CGGTAACCGCCTGTTCTGGAAAAGGGCAGGGAATAATCGAGACAGCCATGCAGCGGCAGGCTCATCCTGGCGTCCCAGCGATCGGGGAGTGCATACCAGCCACCATTAAAATAATCTTCCGATCCGGTACCATGCATTCGGAAAGTGCCGTCCGTTGCCGTGGAATCGTCTCCTTCAAAGAAATAAGTCATTCCGGCATAAAGGCCCCGGGCTTGTAAAATAGTTCCTACATAATGGCCTTTTCCGCTCGTATTCAGAAATACATGCGGTCCGTTTTGCGGATAAAGGACATTGCTTTTCCAGGCGGTATAAAACCGGCCTTCTCTCAGGGAATCTCTTCCGTTTCGCGTGTAATATATTTTTGCTTTTATGGTTAAAGCCGGCAGCAGGGCATCTGAATGCCGGTACACCAGTTGTCCCAGCGCCTGACAGTCAAAGGGCATGGGGAAATAACAATAACGGGTATGATCATGCGAGCCGAGTAAAAGGCCTTTCATGGCACCTGCAAGTCAATGTTTTTGTTGAACTCCGTGCAGCCGCCAGCCATATAAAACTCGATGCCCAGGATCCTGCCGGCTTCGGGGAAGTCAAACAGGGTTGCTTTTTCGCCGGGTTTGATTTCAAAGTCTGCCGTGGCGGTCTCTAAATTTTTCTGACCCTCCGGAATAAAATCTGTCATGCTTGGGTTCTCTTTGTTCCATAAACGGTCGATGCGCGAAAGAATTTTTTTTTCCCTGGCTGCGATTTTGGTGGTAAAAGACTCTACCCGCGAATTTTTGGGATACAGCCGGTACCCGATCTGATGAAACTGCATTTTTTTGGCTCTGGCAACAATGCGGCAGCTTTTCTGAAAGAGGATGGGAAAGTAACAATAATATCCGCCGAGCTGATTTCCGCACAACGGGGCCACAAACGGAAAAACCAGGCCTGAAAAAAGATCTTCGTATCTGATGGACAGAACCGGATGCCGGTCATCATCAATAAAAAAATCCAGGGTATCCCGTGTTGGTGTAGGGGTCCATATCCGGTTGATCACGCCGGCGCCGTGGATATCGATTAACACCAGACAGCTGTCTGTGTTCCGGCTTATGTACGAATATTTTCCACTGAAACCATCATCATTTCCACCGGTGGTATCCCAGGAAGAAACCTGGGATTCAACAGATCCGTCGCGATAAGCCGGCAACATGGAAATATCATAGAAGTTTTTTAATTCAGAAGCCAGGGTAAAATTCCGGGGAGACGGATTTTTTGCTTTATTGAATTGCGCATAGGCCGGCGAAAAGATAAAAAGAAAAAAACAAGCGGTTGCATAAAAAGGTCGCCACTTAATGAAACTGCATTTATAGAAAATCATTTATCTTCATTTCCCGGGTCATCCCGGATTTCAAAAAACCCTTTGCTAATATACTTCTAAATGGGATGCAAAAAATTGATGGTCATGTACACTTTTGGGATTATGATTCCGGGCAGCATGCCTGGATAACGGAGGATATGCCCGTTCTGAGAAGGAATTTCCTTCCAGGAGATTTAAAACCGATGCTGAAAGCGCATGATGTGGCGGGTTGCATACTGGTACAGGTTAACCAGTCGGAAAGTGAAAATGATTTTTTTTTAAAGCTCGCTTCTGCACATAACTTCGTGAAAGGTATCGTGGGTTGGGTTGATCTCTGTGCGGAAAATATCGCGGAGCGGCTGAACCATTACCGGCAATCCAAAATCAAAGGGTTCCGTCATATTTTACAGGGTGACCCCGACCGGTCATTTATGCTCAGGCCCGACTTCAAAAGAGGGATTGGTGAACTTCGTGAATTTGGCTTTACCTATGATCTGTTAATATATCCCGATCAATTGCCCTTTGCATTGGAACTGGTGAAATCATTTCCCAGGCAGCTGTTCATCATCGATCACCTGGCAAAACCGGAGATCAGGAAAGGGGAATTGAAAAACTGGAAGAAAGAAATATTCCGGATTTCCCGTATGGACAATGTATACTGCAAGCTTTCCGGTATGATTACGGAGGCCCATTGGAATAACTGGACAAAAGAAACCCTCATCCCATATATGGATACGGTTGTTGAGTGTTTTGGGATGAACCGGATCGTATTTGGTTCCGACTGGCCGGTGTGTTTGCTGGCGGGATCCTACGGGGAAGTGATGGGCGTGGTGGAAGATCATTTTTCCGCTTTTTCCGCATCGGAAAAGGAAAACCTGTTTGGCGGCAACGCCATTACTTTTTATGGATTGTAAAACTTTTTTAAGTATTCAATATGAAATTAATAAGGTATTTAAATGACAATAGGGCACTCCCTGGTATTGAACTGGATGGAACTCGGTACGACCTTAGTCCTTTCGGATCGGATTATGATGAAGCATTCTTTGCCTCCGGAGGCCCCGGCCGATTAACGTCGTACCTCAGCAGCAACCGGGACAAGTTGAGAAAGCTGGATGATCAGACAAAACTCACGGCACCTGTAGCAAGACCATCCAAAATTGTTTGTGTCGGATTGAATTATGCGGATCATGCCCGGGAAACGAAGGCGGAACCACCTCAGGAACCCGTTTTATTTATGAAATCCACCACGGCTCTTTGCGGACCTTTTGACAACATCATCATTCCTAAAAATTCAAAGAAAACAGACTGGGAAGTGGAACTGGCTGTCGTTATCGGGAAAAAGGCGTCGTATGTTGAAGAAAAAGATGCTGCGAACCACATTGCGGGTTATTGCCTGCACAATGACGTGAGTGAAAGAGAATTTCAGATTGAAAGAAGCGGTACCTGGGACAAAGGCAAAGGTTGCGATACATTCGCTCCTTTGGGCCCCTGGCTGGTTACCCCCGATGAAATTCCGGATGTCAATAACCTGAGACTATGGCTCAGGCTGAACGGAACGTTGATGCAGGATGGTTCAACGACCAATCTCATTTTTAAAATTCCATTCCTGATCTCTTATATCAGCCAGTTCATGACTCTGCTGCCTGGCGATATCATTTCAACGGGAACACCTGCAGGAGTTGGATTGGGTATGAAGCCGCCAGTCTATCTCCGGCCGGGGGATATTGTTGAGCTGGGGATAGACGGACTTGGCGTTTCCCGGCAGGAATTGGTTTCTTATCACGCTTCTTTAAAATGAATTTATGTCTGGCAGCACAGAAAGATATTGTTTGGCACTGGATCTGAAAAATGATCCGGTATTAATGGACGCTTATAAGGCCCATCACCGGAAGGTATGGCCGGAAATCCTGAAAAGTATACGCGATGCCGGCATTGTATCCATGGAAATTTACCACTGTGAAAACCGGTTATTTATGATCATGGAAACGGAACCGGGATTTTCCTTTGCAAAGAAAACGGCGGCTGATCTGGGTAATCCGAAAGTGCAGGAATGGGAGCAATTAATGGACACTTATCAGCAGGTATTACCGGGCACAGAGAAAGCCGGTAAATGGAGGCTGATGGAGAAGGTTTTTGCCTTATAGGTAAAAATAAAAATTAGAAAGTAAAAAACAGGACATGGATCTGCAACTGAAGGATAAGGTATTTATAGTTACAGGGGGCGCCAAGGGTATTGGGGAAGGCATTTCGCGCGTGCTGGCAGCGGAAGGAGCAAAGGTGGCCATCATAGGAAGAAACGAAGCGGACAATCAAAAACTGACGGCAGAGATTCAGCGTTCCGGAGGAAAGGCGGTTGCGGTGCAGGCGGAACTGACCCGGCCGGAAGAGGCTAAAAAAGCGGTGGACGGCGTGATCTCCTTATTGGGCAGGATCGACGGCCTGGTTAATAATGCCGGTCTGAATGACGGTGTGGGTTTGGAAAGTGGCAATTATGAACGGTTCATGCAAAGCCTGCACAATAATATTGTGCATTATTACCTGATGGCGCATTTTGCGTTACCGGAACTGATCCGGTCAAAGGGATCCATTGTGAACATCAGTTCCAAGGCGGGTGAAACAGGACAGGGTAATACGTCGGCTTATGCGGCATCCAATGGAGGAAGAAATGCACTGACCCGGGAATGGGCCGTTGAATTATTGAAGTATGAAATACGGGTAAATGCCATTGTAGTTTCGGAATGCTGGACGCCGCAATATGCTGACTGGATTAAGAAGGCAGAAGACAGTGAGGCAAGGCTGAAAGAGATTATTTCCAGGATCCCGCTGGGCAACCGGATGACAACCATTGAAGAAATAGGGAATACGGCAGCATTTTTATTATCCGCAAAATCGAGTCATACTACCGGTCAGTTGATTCATGTGGATGGCGGATATGTCCATCTGGACAGGGCGCTGAAAAACCCCTAGGAGAGAGGGGTGGACATTTCTCCGCTCCGGGCGGGGATCAGCGTCTGGGGCGAAAACCGCTGTTATTGTCCCTTGGTTTTTCCTCCGCTTCCCGTACCACCAATTCTTTTCCTCCGCGAAGACGCGCCCCGTTCAGGGCCTCTATGGCTTCTTTGGCTTCCAGGGCAACGGCCATATCCAGGAACCCAAAGCCCCTGCTTTTGCGGGTTTCCCGGTCGATCGCCACTTTGGCAGAATTTACTTCTCCATAAAGTTCAAACATTTCCTTCAGATCGGTATCGTCAAAGTCATACGGCAGGCCGGCAACGAAAAGTTTCATGAGCTGTTTATAAGACCCCAAATCTACTTTATTCCATTCAGGAACCACATCTTTTTTCAGAAATCCTTTCCACAAAAGCAATATTTGACCGCTGCCATGGCCTGTACCGAAAACCGGTGGCATGATTTTTCAATCATTCCGGTATAATGATTCTTGTATGAAAAAGATTTTACCGCTTTTTTCCCTCACCCTGATGATGTTTTTACTGAGCAGTTGCGCCGTCATCGGCGGGATTTTTAAGGCCGGCGTATGGGTTGGCGTATTGCTGGTATTGATTGTAATCGGCGTCATTATATGGCTGGTTACGAGAGGATCGGGTAAACCCTGATCCGGGTTGGCCGGAAAGGAATTGCATGATCTTTTGTACATTCGTCAGCATGCGTATCTCAACCTTGCTGCTCATGCTGATTTTTATTATGGGGGGGATGCCGGCGCCGGCGCAGATGAAAACCGATTATTTACTGGATCAGATCCTGAACTCCGACAGGGACTCTCTGATGCAAAACATATTGCGGCACAAGGATAAATACCGGGTGCAGATTATTTATACCCGCATCGACCGGGACGCTGCCAACAAGCCTTCTTTCAAAAATTTCTATTTTAATACGGGAGACAGTCTTTATTATTATCCTGCCTCCACGGTCAAGTTGCCGCTGGCCGTTTTATCCCTCGAAAAACTCAACCGGATACACGCGGCTGGGGTGGATAAATTTACAACCATCCAGTTTGACAGCAGTTATGACGGACAAAAAGCGCTCTATAAAGACAGTACGGCCGAAACCGGATTACCATCCATTGGCCAGTTCATCCGGAAAGCCTTTCTCATCAGCGACAATGATGCCTATAACCGGATGTATGAATTCGTGGGACAGCACGAGATCAACAGAAACCTGCACGCGCACGGATATCCGCGCATGCGGATCGTCAGGCAGTTCATGCATTTATCTGAAGAGGAGAACCGGCATACCAACCAAATCCGCTTCCTGGATAAAAACGGGACAACCCTGTTTACCCAGCTGCCTCAGTATAACACGGACAGTTTCGATTTCAGCCGGCCGGCATTTCTCGGCAAGGGGTACCTCAACGGAAAAGACAGCCTGGTGAATGAACCGATGAATTTCACGAGACACAATAATATTCCCCTGGAAGATCTGCAGCAGGTTTTACAAACAATTCTTTTTCCACTTTCGGTTCCCGAAAACCGGAGATTTGGACTGACCCCCGAAGACTACGTATTTTTATACAGGTATTTATCCCAGTATCCATCGGAAACGCCCTACCCGAAATACGATACCGCTGTTTTCTATGACAGTAACGTAAAATTTTTCTTTCAGCATGGGGGTCGCCAGGTGCCGGACTTCATCCGCATATTCAATAAGGCGGGTTGGTCGTACGGATGTTTAACGGACGTTTCCTATATCGTGGATTTCAGGAACCGGATCGAGTTCATGCTTTCGGCAACAATTTATACCAATGAAGATGAGATCCTGAATGACGATAAGTATGAATTTGACACGGAGGGACTTCCATTTCTGTATCAGGTTGGGCAGACCCTTTATCAATATGATCTGCACCGGACCCGGAAGTTTTCGCCGGATCTGAAAAGGTTTACATTGAAATATGAACACCGGGATCCGGAAGAGGGCCGACCTTCCATAAAAAACGTGGATAATTAATAAAACAGAAAAAGTACCCGGATCCTATCCGGGTACTTTTTCTGTTTTAAACAGGGGATTATGATTTAGTAACAATATAACGGGAATGTGGTATTTGTTACCAAATCGTTACCCGCAGGCTATCCGGTCTATACATGGAATCCGTTGGTTCCACACCAAAAGCTTTATAAAAAGCGGGCATATTGGAGAACATGCCATTTATTCTCCACATGGGTGGCGAATGCGGATCGGAAAGCACCAGGGTTCTTGCCAATTCCGGCCGGTTTTTAGTTCGCCAGATTTGTGCGCCGGCCAGGAAGAATCTTTGATCGGGTGTAAGTCCGTCTATTTTTATATTTCCCCTGCCCTGAGCTGTTTTTTTAAAAGCCGCATAGGCAATGGCAACCCCGCCATTGTCTGCAATATTTTCTCCCTGAGTCAGTTCTCCGTTCACGTGCAGGGTATCCACAGCTATATATCCGTTATATTGATCGATTATTTTCTGAGCACGCGCCTTGAATTTTTTTGCGTCTTCCGCTGTCCACCATTCCTTCAGATTTCCGGCTGCATCAAACTGTCGGCCCTGATCATCGAAACCATGCGTGATCTCGTGACCGATTCCGATGCCGATGGCGCCATAGTTTACGGCATCATCGCCGGAAATGAAATAAAAAGGGGGTTGGAGTATGCCGGCAGGGAAATTAATGTCGTTTGCTGTCGGATTGTAATAGGCATTTACAGTAGTGGCAGTCATGTACCACTCTGAGCGGTCAACCGGCTTCCCGATTTTAAGAATATCCCTTAAGTAAGCATAATGGGCAGTGGCCCTGAGATTGGAAATAATGTCGTCCCGCACGATGGTCATGGAAGAATAATCTTTCCATTTATCCGGGTAACCCACTTTTTTTACTATAGCATGCAGTTTCACCAGGGCCTTTTGTTTTGTGGAATCGCTCATCCAGTCGAGTTGCTGGATTCTTTCACCATAGGTCGAAATAATATTATCCACCATTTCGTTAATACGCTGTTTTGCTTCCGGAGGGAAGTATTGCTGCACATACAACTGGCCTATAGCATCCCCCAGATTCTGGTCAACCAGCGAAACCATTCTTTTCCATCGTTCCCTCAATTGCATTTGTCCGCTCAGCAATTTGTTAAACTCAAACTTTGCATTCACAAAATCATGAGAGAGATAATCGGCATCATCATTCAGTGTGTGAAAACACAGATAATTTTTCAGGGTCGGTAGCGGCGTTTTGCGGATAAGGGTATAAAGTCCTTTATAAAATCGGGGCTGGCCCATCAGAATGGTATCGGATGAAACGCCCAGCTTTTTAAGGAAATCTTTGAATCCGGGCATCATTTTATTTAAGGCGGTTACGGATTCCTTATTATAATTGGCAAGGGGATTCCGCAACTCTACCGGACTTTTTGAAATCTTTGCCATCTCCGTTTCCAGTTCCATAATGGCCCCTGCTTTTTTAGCCGCTTCGGCAGGCTGGTCTCCCGTTAAGATAAAAATCTGCCCGATATAGGCGGTATATCCATCCCTGATTTTCCGGGAAGCTGAATCCTGCTTAAAATAAAATTCCTTATTGGGCAGACCGAGACCTCCCTGATCAAAATGTGCTGCGTTCAGGGAGCTGTTTTTATCGTCTGCACTTACATAGAAGTTGAGGAACGGGCCGTGGTTCACGGCATATTCAGCAGCAACCTCATTCATCAGGTCGTCTGTATTTTTAATTTTTCCAATATTGTCCAGTTCAGGCTTAACGGGTATAAAACCTTTCTTTTCAATGCCGGCAGAATCCATCGCACTGTAAAATAGGTCGCCGGATTGCTGCGTTATGGATCCCTTAGGCGAATGGCTTATTCGGGAAACAGAGTCCAGTATCCGGAACATCCTTCCCAATATGCTGTCTCTCAAAGTTGAAAAGCTTCCCCAGGAGGATTGCGCAGGAGGGATCACCGTTCTTTTTAACCAGTCGCCATTGGCATATAAAAAAAAGTTGGACTGAGGCCTGACCGAAGTATCGTGCGTTGTCAGGTCAAGCGGGTCCGCAGCTGAGGTTGTTTTGCCGCTATCCGAATCAGAACGGCACGAAAATAGAAAAGCAGAAAACCAGGTTAATACCAGAAATATCCATCTCATAACTAAAATTTATGGAGGACGAAAATAGGAATTATTGATTGCGGATCAACAGGTTTTTGATCAACGGCGGTGCGGGTAGAAATTTTTTTGAAAATAACATTGAATTAAACAAACGTTTAATTAATTTTGCGCCCATGAAACCGGGATTTTCCGCAAAACAGGTGCAGTTGTTAAATACCGCAGAGCGGTTATTCTCCGAAAAGGGGTTTGACGGCACTTCGGTGAGGGACATTGCTGAGGAAGCTGGCATCAATACTGCTATGATCTCCTATTATTTTGGCTCGAAGGAAAAGCTCATGGAGGCGATTTTTGAACAGAGAAGCCTGAATATCAGGGAGAAAGTGGACGCCCTGCTGAATGATGAAACCCTGGACCCCCTGCATAAGATGTACAGTCTGCTTGAAGAATATGTTGAAAAGATTATGCTGAGCAAAAAATTTCACCGTATCCTGTTGTGCGAACAGGTAATTAATAAGAACCCGGCCATCATCGGGATGCTGGCCAAAATAAAGACCCGGAACCTGTCCAGCATCAACGACGTCATCCGCCTGGGCCAGAAAAAAGGAATATTTAAAAAGCAGGTGGATGTGCCGATGATGATGAATTCCCTGATTGGAACAATATCCCATATGCTGGTGAACATGGATTTTTACAGATCCTATCATAAAATGGAAACACTGACGGATGAAGAATTTGAAAAAGTTATCAAAAAGAAATTGTCCACGCACATCAAAATCATTTTCAAAGCAATCCTCACCAATGAATCTTAAACCAAAAATTTCTGGTTTGTTTTCCACGCTTCTCCTGCTTTCCTGTTTATCGGGGATGGGGCAGGACAGTACGCGGACAATAACCCTGAATGAGGCCATCGACCTGAGCATTAAAAACAGCAAGCCCCTGCGGGCCAGCAAGGCCAGAATGGAGCAGGCTACGGCAGCGCTGGCACAGGCCAGGCAAAACAAACTGCCCGATTTTAAAATCACCGGGGCCTACTTGCGCGTGACTCAACCCCAGGTTGATCTGAAAGTAAAACTGGGCAGCAATAACAGCGGATCCGGTGGTAGTTCTGCTTCGGACATCAAGGTAAACCAGGCTGCTTACGGAATTGCCAATATATCCCTGCCCCTGTATTCCGGCATGCGCATTCAGTACGGCATCCGTTCGGCGGAATTTCTGGAAAAAGCAGCAACGCTGGATGCGGACAAGGATAGAGAAGACGTCGTGATCAATACCATCGGGGCTTTCAGCACCCTGTATAAGGCCAATGCCAACGTGCGGCTGATCAGGGAGAACCTGGCCCAGTCCAGGTCCCGCGATTCGGATTTCAATAACCTGGAAAAAAATGGTTTGCTGGCGAGAAATGATAAATTAAAGGCGGCCCTGCAGACTTCCAATATTGAACTGAATCTCGTTGATGCAGAGAATAACCTGAAAGTGACTGCGGTAAATATGAACCTTTTACTGGGTCTGCCGGAACATGGCGTAATCGTTCCCGATTCGAATAGTCTCCGTCAGGACGTGATCCTGAAAGGCATTGATGACTACGAACAGTTGGCCATCCAGAACCGGAAAGACGTTCAGGCCGTGCAGTACAGAAAGAAAGCCACTGCAGTGGGCATCCAGTCCGCAAAAAGTGACTATTATCCTTCCCTGGCATTAACGGGTGGTTATATTGCCGCGGATGTTCCCAACCTGATCACGATCACCAATGCGGTCACCTTTGGTGTAGGGGTATCTTACAATGTGGCTTCCCTATGGAAAACAAATGCAAAAGTGGCGCAGGCAAAGGCCCGGTTATCCGAAGCGGAAGCAAACGAAGATTACCTGAACGACCAGGTGAAACTGGAGATTAACCGGGCTTACGAGGAGTATATTTCCGCCGAGAAAAAAATGGAAGTGAGTCATAAGGCGATCGAACAGGCAACAGAAAATTACAAGATCAACAAGAATAAATACGACAACAGTCTGGTAACGGTCACGGATCTGCTGGATGCCAATGTGACCCTGCTCCAGGCGAAGATCGGCCTGGAACTGGCCAGGGCAGATGCGGTTGTGGCCTATAATACGCTCCTGGAAAAAGCGGGTATACTCACCGGCACCCTTGGTTCAAAATAACTCAACCTTTTAATTGTACAGTTTTTATGGCAACAGAAAAAGAAAATGACAATCAGCCCAAACCAAAAAAGAGAAGCAAGGCTTTTCTGATCATTCTCATCGCCCTCGTTGTAGGCGGCGCCTGGTTTGGGTTATCCAAATGGAACCATGCGCAACACCATATGGAAACCGATGACGCCCAGGTAGAGGCTAATATCAGTCCCATCATTCCCCGCATTTCCGGTTATGTAAAAGAAGTGCGGGTATCCGACAACCAGATGGTGAAAAAGGGGGATACGCTGCTGATTTTGGACGACCGGGATTTACGAATCAAGCTGGAACAGGCGGAAGCAGCCATGGCCACGGCCCAGAGCACCCTTGCTTCGGCAAGGTCCACCTCGCAGGCAGCCCGGTCTAATATCGGCATATCACAAGCGGCCGTGCTGGCCGTGGATGCCCAGATCGAAAAGGCCAGGGTGATGATATGGCAAACTACGCAGGAATTCAACCGATATGCCAACCTCATCAAAGACCATTCGGTTACCCAGCAACAGTATGAAGACAAGCAGGCCGCAAAGGAATCCGCGGAGAAGCAACTGGAGATCCTGGAGCAACAGAAAAAACAGGCTTCGAGTCAAACGACTTATGTGGCCAGCCAAAGCCATGCCACCTCATCCCAGATCAGTATTGCAGCTGCCACCATCACACAAAGGCAGGTGGATGTGGACGATGCCAAACTGAATCTTTCTTACAGTGTCATTACGTCTCCGGCAGACGGTCTTGTGTCCAAAGTGAACGTACAGGTGGGTCAGTTTCTCAATGCGGGCCAGTCAACTTTCAGCATCGTACTCGACCAGCACTTGTGGGTAATTGCGAATTATAAAGAAACCCAGTATGATAAGATCCGGATCGGTCAGAAGGTAATTGTGGAAGCTGATGCGCTGCCCGGCCATGAGTTTGAGGGGAAGGTATCTTCGTTTTCTCCGGCTACGGGAGCCCGCTTTGCGCTTCTTCCGCCAGATAATGCCAGCGGCAATTTTGTAAAAGTGGTGCAGCGGCTGCCCATAAAAATTGAATTCAATAATCCCGACGATACCCTGCTGAACAGGTTGAAAGCGGGGATGAATGTGGATGTGGATGTACACATCGGCAGGTATTAATTTTTTTGAAACAGAAAGAGTATGGAACTCCGTCGGGATTCTTTGGTAGAATACGGTTCGAGGCGTGTGATCATTACGATTACAGCCATCACCTGCGCGCTCCTGGAAATTGTGGATACAACCATTGTTAACGTTGCACTGAATGACATGCGGGGAAATCTGGGCGCCACCCTCACCGAAGTAGCCTGGGTAATTACGGCTTATGCCATTGGTAATGTTATCATCATTCCCATGACGAGCTGGCTCTCTAACCAGTTTGGAAGACGGGCATACTTTGCTGCGTCCATCATGATCTTTACCACGTTTTCGTTTATGTGCGGGAATGCCAATGGAATATGGGAACTGGTATTTTTCCGTTTTATGCAGGGTCTCGGCGGAGGTGCACTGCTGGCCACTTCCCAAACAATCATCACCGAAGTCTATCCCCCCGAAAAACGCGGAATGGCGCAGGCGATCTATGGTTTGGGTATTATCGTGGGGCCAACCCTGGGTCCCCCGCTGGGCGGATACATCGTGGATCATTTTTCCTGGCCCTATATTTTTTACATCAATATTCCCATTGGTGTTATCGCCACTTTACTTACCCTGCAATTCGTCCGCAATCCGAACTATGGTAAAAAAAGTGCTATCGAGGATATTGACTGGATGGGCATATTTTTGCTCGCCCTTTCTGTTGGCTCGTTGCAATATGTATTGGAAAAAGGACAGGATGACGACTGGTTTTCCAACAGTTACATCATCCTTTTCAGTTGCCTCACCGTATTGGGCGGATTCTTTTTTCTGTGGAGGGAAACCATTTTCCGTAATCCGATCGTGAATTTCCGGGTACTGAAGAATGGAAACCTGCGGATCGGCACCGTACTGACTTTCATACTTGGTTTCGGACTTTACGGATCCACCTTCATCATACCCATTTATACCCAGAGTACCCTGGGCTGGACAGCCGAGCAGTCAGGCATGCTGATGGTGGCATCTTCCATTACCACGGCATTCATGATGCCGGTGATTGGCCAGTTGCTGCAAAAAGGCGTCAAGCAGCAATTCCTGGTTTGTCTGGGAATGTTGTTTTTTGCGGTTTTTTGTTTCTGGGGCTACAAGATTCTGACCAACGACACCGGCTCGGAAGCCTTCTTCTGGATGCTCGTGGTGCGCGGTGCAGGCATGGCTATGCTCTTTATTCCCATCACTACTTTATCGTTAAGTACATTAAAGGGCGCAGAGATCGGCCAGGGTGTGGCATTCACGGGCATGATGCGGCAGGTGGGCGGATCCTTTGGGGTCGCCATCATCACCACATTCATGGCGAGGCAGAATATGGAACACCGCAGCAATCTGGTGAGCAAACTGAACATCAACGATCCTGTGGTGCAGAACCGGGTCAATGTTTTACAGCACGGGTTTATGGCAAAAGGCATGCAGCCGGACCTGGCACTTAAATCTGCTTATAAAGCGATTGATTTTTCGGTCACCACCCAGGCCAATGTGCAAACTTACATGGATGTATTTTATTATCTGGGCATCATCTTCATCATTTGTATTCCCTTTATTCTGTTTGTTAAACGAAGCAAACAAAAGGTTTCCACAGGCGGCATGCATTAAATGCCGCATTTAGTTTTTGATGAACTTGCCCGTTATGGACTTTTTATTGCCAATGTTCGCTTCCAGGATATACATGCCGGATGCCAGCCGGGCCACCGCAAATGCCTTTTCCACTGTAATACCATTTTTCTCCACGGTTCCGGTCAATACGGACCGGCCATTCATATCATAGATGCAGATGTGTGTGTTACCTGTTACTCCGCTGATTATTTTACCATGCAACTCTTCCTGGACGGGATTCGGATAAATTATAACCTGATCTCCTAACCCCGCCACCTGAACCACCCATAATTTCAGGGTGGCGGTATTGCTGCTCCCCTGGTCATCCGTAACCGTAACCGAAAATTCATATTCACCGGCCTCTAAACCGCTGATGTCTGCCGTTGCCTTGTCCATTGCGGTACTCATCACGGTGTTTGGTCCGATCACTTCCTGCCATTGAAAAGAGGAGATCCTGCCATCGGGATCCGATGAACCCGAGGCGTTGAGGCGGTAGGTATTGACAGGTAAGCTGATCGTATCGTTCAATCCGGCATTCGCTACCGGAGACTGGTTTGCCTTGGCAGCGGGTGGCTGGACTGGCTCGTCGGGCGCCGGTGTAACGGTGATGGTCACCTGATCCGCACCGGTGGCCCCTTTATTATCGGTTACGGTAAGTTCGAATGCATAGGTTCCCGCTTTCAACCCGGAAGCAAAAGGCGTGGCGGTATTCGAACCGCTGATACTCACCGCCGCCGGTCCGGACAGTCTTGTCCAGCTGTAATTGCTGATGGAGCCATCCGAATCATACGAGTCGGTGCCATTCAGGTTAACCGAACCGGCAGCTGCAGTGATCGTTTGATCCGGGCCCGCGTTGGCAACCGGTGGCAGGTTAGCCGGAAGTACAAAGGTTTCCCCATGCTGAACGGCGCCGATGTCAAAAACGCCGGATCTTGCCTGATGATAGAAGTCATCGGTGATCCAGGAAACATTCAATCCCTTTGCGAGGACCGGACTGTTGGCTGTGGGAATTCCGGTAACCGGATCCACTACCCCGTCTGGCTTGTCAAAATACAAATTGTTGGAAGAATCGGGCAGGTTGCCTGATCCCTGATTCATTACGATCTGCGGATGGCCCCAGGAATTGATGTTGAAGCCCAGATTGTTCCTCACCTCGCATTTATAGGGAGAGACAAAGGTTCCTATCACGGCAAGGGAGGACCAATACCCGATATTATCGGCCTTATTTCCTGCGGTATTGTTAAAAATATAGCAGCTGCCACCATGGGTATATTTTGTAGCCTCACTGGCCTCCGAACGGGAATCAATGGATCCATACACTGAACTGTTGAGATCAATATTATTATAGAAGTAAGTGTTTCCCGCTTGCTGTCCTTTTAAACCGCAGTGCCATATCCTGGCGATATATCCGCGACCGCCGTTGCGGTATATGTTGTGGATATATGCGCTGCCTGTAATGTAAAAAATGCCCACATCACCCAGAACCAGGTTGGTACCCTTATATATAACTCTCCAGTCATGCGCATCCATCCGGAAAAAAGTACCGCGCAATTCGGTTCCGTTGGTAATAGTACTATCCACTTTAATCCTGGAAAACACGATGCTGTCCATAAAACAGATGCCGGAGGCGGCATCTCCCCAGCTTCCCATCATAACCATCCCGGAACGGAACAGCGTAAGACTGTCGAATGTGCACATAAAGAGTTTGAGGGAAGCCGTATCGCCGGTATAGGGATTGTGATCGGAAGCGTTATTGGCATCGCCTTGTACATTGCTGAAAAAAATGTTTTTTTCCATACAACGCCGGGAATTGCCTCCCCAGAGGATGGCGGTGCCCGTAACATTTATAAATTGAAATCCGGTGAAGCTGCATTCCACCAGCGTATTGAGGTTAACAGTTCCGCTAAAACTAACCGCACCCTTATTGTTGGTAATCGTAATTCCTTTCAGGTTTGAAAACGTAGCACCTGAATAACTACCCGGGTTAATGGCCAGTACATCTCCCGGATACAGACCATTCATATTCTGAACAGCAACTTTGCCGGCGCCGGTTCCTATCACCACCGTCTTTGCATAAATCCCCGAAAAGATAAACAGCAAAAGAAAAATGTTAAGTAGCAGGGCACGCAGGAACAGGAGCTTCCCGCAAAAGGTTGGAATGCCTTTCATAGAATTGGATTTCAGGATCTTTCAGCGTTACGGATTATCTAAAAACGTTATTGGGAACAAATTTCCTGCCAGAAAAGCATTCCCCTGGCCGCCTTCATCGCGCGGTAATAAGTTGAAATACAGGCTGGGAGCGGATCTCCGGGACAGGCAAAATGAATCAGGAACTTGTATAACTTTCAGGATTACTGAAAGCTGTAGGTGTAACTGATCCTGGCCATAAGTTCCTTCCGCTTATTAAAACATTGCTCCCGTGTTTTCAGCCCGCGGTCATTATATTCATAAATCCACTTCTGATAATCACTGGAGCCGGAAGGTACATAGATCATGGAAGAAATGCCCTGCGCATTGTATTCAAACACGTAATCCGGAAGCAGTCTTCCGGCTTTTTCATTGTATCGAACGATATCGGTCAGCCTGCCTTCGTTGTCGTAATAATAATAAACGGCAGGCAGGTTTTCTTTTCCATGCACCGGTCGTTCATCAATAACCCTTCCCTTATCATCCGTTTTGAAACTGACCAGGGTTGTGTCCGACCCATTTTTTATTTTTATCATTTGCACCGGCTTCCCATCCGTATACATCCAATGGTGTGTTTCGGTGGCCTGTACGTGGTTGTCTGTTTCCATCGAAGTATTTTGCACCTTTTCGAGCGCACCCTGCTCATTGTAACTGTATTCAGAAACGCTCTTGTAGGTATCGCTGGTATCAACGGTTTTGATCATTCTTCCCCCGGCATCATAAAAAGTCTGCAGAACGGATGATTGCACGTCTGCCGATTGGGTGAAAGTCTGAATGGTCCGTAAATCCGGGGATATGGTCTGGGTGCATACAAAACCCGGTGTGGGTTCCCCGTTCTTCTCGGTGCTCCCGATGCTGACATTTTTTACCTTGTTGCTGAAATAAGATCTCCAGGTGTCCCGGGTTTGTTCCGGCAGCAGGATGTCTTTATAGTAATACTGAGCACTGCCGGAAAAAGCCAGCAAAGTGAGAATCATACCTAAAAAGTACCTGATGTGCATCATATTCAAGGATAAAGGCCAAGGACTAAACGGTAAAAGAACGTCTTAATTATATCGAATATCTTTATTTTTAATTAAAATTCCCGGCGGGCGGGATCAATCCCGGGGCTGTTTTTATATGCCCTGTGGTATTTCTACTGCACTATGCGGTATTTCTATGGTCAGCGCCGCGCTAAAACCATGGGGAAATTTGTGTTGCTTTTGGTCCTTTTCCTATTCGTTCAGGCCAGCCTGTTCTTTTTTTATTTTTTATTTTCTCTCTTAGAAATTTAATGTATGAGTAACCAGTCTGAATCGGATGCTTTTACGCGACTCGTGAAAATCATGGAGGAGTTGCGGCGCTTATGTCCCTGGGACCGTAAGCAAACCATACAAAGTCTCCGAACGCTCACCATTGAGGAATTGTATGAACTCACCGATGCCATCCTGGAAGACAACTGGAAGGGTATCCGGGAAGAACTGGGCGACCTTTTCCTGCACCTGGTGTTTTATGCCCATATCGCAAAGGAACAGGACCAGTTTGATCTGGCGGAGGTGCTGAACGGCATTTCTGATAAGCTGATCAGCCGGCATCCGCATATTTACGGGGATGTGACAGTAAGCGATGAAGAAGACGTTAAACGGAACTGGGAGAACCTCAAATTGAAAGAAGGTAAAAAGTCCGTTCTGGGCGGCGTTCCCGTTTCTTTACCCGCAGTAGTGAAAGCCATCCGATTACAGGAAAAATCCAAACAGGTTGGTTTTGAGTGGAACAACAGCCGTGAGGTGTGGGAAAAGGTAGAAGAGGAAACACGGGAACTGAAGGAAGCGGTGGCTTCCGGCGATGCTGCGCATATGGAAGAAGAATTCGGCGATTTAATGTTCTCGCTGATTAATTATGCACGATTTTTGCACATAGATGCCGAAACTGCTCTGGAACGCACGAACCGGAAATTCATTGACCGCTTTACAAAAATGGAAGAAACAGTTGTTTTGGGCGGCAGGCAGATGACGGACCTTTCCCTGGAAGAATTAGATGCCGTTTGGAACGCCGTTAAAAAACAAAAACGCTACGATTGATTGCTTTTCTCAGAAATTTTCTCCGCAGGAATGTTTACCTGATCGTTGCAGGCATAATGCTTTTTTTTGCGGCCTATCTCATCAATGTTTACCTGAGCGGTACGTCCACCACCCGTATCCTGCGTAATTCCATCGAATCGTTTTTGCATGAACGGGAATCTGATTTCCAACAGATGCTGAAAGATGAAAGCGAGATCCGCCGCTTGTCTGATAAGAATTATTCGCGGGCCGAGCTGGACAGGCTGATGGACAAGCAATATGGCATCCTGATCTATGAGCGGAATCATCCATTCAGTGAACGCCTTACTTTCTGGAGCGACCAGTCTTCCGTGCTCCCAGACAGCATCCTGCTTAAGCCGGACGGAGATTATTTCATGCATCTCAGCAATGGGCAGTTTGAGATCATCAAACATTCCTTTGATTCCAGGTCCCCGTATCCACTGACGGTGATTGCGCTGATCCCCGTACGCTGGCAGTATTATATTTCTCCGGAAAATCTTCCGCCCGAGTTCGTGGGATTTCCTTCAGCTGATAACCGGGTTCGCATCACTCAAGACCAGCTTCGTGTTCTGAATGATCGGGGTGTAACCGATGGTATCGTTGGTCGCTTCGATTGCCGTGGGCGCAGTCAAGGTCAGCAATGTATTGACGTTCACCGTCGGGTTGCCGTTGCCGCCG
>CAJDUL010000052.1_pt1 | contig 17620 bp, 14 predicted proteins | sample 7390691 | NCBI WGS metagenome assembly CAJDUL01 (sample SAMEA7055677, study PRJEB34461) | soil metagenome | biome: terrestrial ecosystem; feature: Peninsula; material: soil | place: Antarctica | collected 2016
TCCTTCTTAAAAAAGCCTGACCTCTTTATCCGTGTTCGTGCCGGCAGGGAACGGATTGTGGCTGAAAAACTCAATAAATCAAAATTTGTTTTCAGAGCATGGGAAACCTCGGAACAGTTGCTCTTTAAAACCTATTCCTTTCTCAATGGAACCCGGCTGGAGGGCGTGATTGATCTAAACCGGGATGCTGTTGTACAGGATTTAAGTTCCCAGAAAACCGGGCGTTTCCTGAAGATGACAGCGTTCGATCCGGAAAAAATCATCCGCGCCTGGGATTGTTGCGCGGCCAGCGGTGGCAAGTCGATCCTGCTCGCCGACCTTTATCCCACCCTGGATCTAACAGCAACGGATATACGAAAAACGATACTGGAGAACCTGCGGATCCGTTTTGCAGAAGCGGGCATCAGGCGGTACCAGGCCTACCCGGTGGATCTGACGGTGGAAAAGGAGCTTCCGGAACAATCGTTTGACCTGATCGTGGCGGACCTTCCCTGTACGGGGAGCGGCACCTGGAGCCGCACACCGGAGTCGCTGTATTTTTTTGATCCGCGCAGCATCGACAGTTACCGGGACCGCCAGCTGAAAATGCTTTCGCACATCGTCCGTTGTTTAAAGCCGGGCGGATTGTTGGTTTATATTACCTGTTCGGTTTTTGCAGCAGAAAATGAAGAGATGCTGAACCATTTGCCGGCCGCGGGCAAATTTCAGAACATAGGACTGGAAATGATTTCCGGTTATACCGAACACGCAGATTCCCTTTTTGCGGCCGGGTTTAAAAAATAACGGGTTTAGTTATGGCTCACCATGCTGAAAGTGAGGCCGTATCCGATGGTGGCGCCAGCTGGATTGCTGGCATTGGGCGATTGGTATTCTGAGTGGAAGAATTTTCTGTAAACAGGGCCAATGCCTTTACCATAAATTTCCTGGCTATAGGTAGTCTGTGTGTACGTGCCTGCGTTGCCGGTAGTTTCATCTGCTTCGTTTACGGTAACGGTAACGGGTACGGTACCTCCCGCTACATCGTAGGGCTGACCGGTATTGGCATAGGTATAGTTCCAGCCATCCATATAAGGAACCTGCGAAGTATCGGACTTGGTATCAATATACGAGTTGCCCAGCCAGGAGAGGTAATCCTGGACCGGTGTTATCAGTTTGATGATGCGGAGATTGTTTTCCACCGTTTCCAGGGAGTTTCGGGTGGGTGTAACCATATACGCAATGGAAGGCGTCCACGGAGCGGTTCCGGTGGTATCACTGAGATACCGGATAACGCGGTAACTCAAGCGTCCGATATTATCGGTAATCGTATCATCCACCACTTCTTTGGCGAGGTAGCTGATCACGGTATCTGATGATCCGACATTAATGAATTTGACGGAATCCATCCGGTAGATGATGTAATTACCCACCTGAAGGGGATAATAATCCGCCGGGGTATCTGTTATGAGTGGGTTTTTTTTATTGCAGCCGGAAAAGATCATTATCAGCAGGGCGGTCAGAATAGCAGGTCCGGGTTTCAGTTTCATCTGGGAAAATAATAACAAAAGATAACGGATCCTTTCCGGATTTATTGCCCCCTAACAGTTGATTTTTTTAAGGTTTATGGAGAAACAACTGCAAGAAATACGCCTATCTTTGATTGAATTGAATTGAAAACCTTGCCAGCAGTTATATACTACCTCACCCTTCCCTTCATTTACCTGCTTTCGATTCTGCCATTTCCGCTTCTTTACCTCCTGTCTGATATCGTTTATTATCTGTTGTATTATGTAATGGGGTACCGGAAACAGGTGGTCATGCAAAATTTAAGAAATTCCTTTCCTGAAAAATCGGAAAAAGAAATCCTCATTTTAAGCCGGCAGTTTTACCGCTATTTCTGTGATCTTTTGCTGGAAACATTCAAAACACTCAGCATTTCCCCGAAAACGATGCTAAAACACTGCTGGCTGGATCAGGATTCCTTAAACCTTTTCCATCAGCTGGCGGCCGAAAACCAAAGCATCATGGTGGTGATGGGACATCAGGGAAACTGGGAATGGGCCGGAAATTCATTCAGCCTGTGTGGCGAACATCAGTTGTATGTGATCTACCATCCGCTGAGTAATAAATATTTCAACGGGCTGGTCTATAAAATGCGCACCCGTTTTGGAACCAGACTGATAGCCATGAAAGACACGATGCGGGACATGTTGAACAACCGGAGCCATTTAAGTGCCACGGCCTTTATTGCCGATCAGACACCGCTGCCGGACCGGGCTTACTGGATGAACTTTCTGAACCAGGATACGCCGGTTTTTCTGGGTATTGAAAAGATTGCGTTAAAGATTCAGTATCCGTTGATTTATGTATCCATCAAAAGAGTTAAAAGGGGGTATTATGGTATGCACGCGGAAAGAATAGAACTACCTTCGCCGTCAGACAACAGGTTAGGTAAGCTTACTGAATTACACGCAGAAAAGTTAGAAGCGGATATCAGAAAACAGCCCGAAACCTGGCTGTGGACACACAGACGGTGGAAACATAAGAGATTAAGCTAATTTAGAAAAATATGCTTGAGGGTAAGGAACTCATACTGGCTACGCGACCCTACGCAAAAGAGGTCAGAACAAAAAGCTGGCTATACACCTTATCGACCATCTTTTTCCTCGCTGTTGTTTTTGCAGGCATCATTTTCATTCCCTACCTGGCCATAAAATTATTGTTGAGTGTGCTTGCCGGTTTGTTGCTGGTCAGAATGTTTATTATTTACCACGATCATCAGCATCATTCCATCCTTACCCATTCCAAACTGGCTGATCTGCTGATGACGGCATTTGGGTTTTACATTCTTTCGCCTACCAGCATCTGGAAACGGTCGCACGATCATCACCACAAGCACAATTCCAAATTATTCAGCGCCAGCATCGGTTCCTATCCCATTGCCACCCGGAAAAAATTCCTGGAGATGACGTCCCGGCAGAAATTCGGATACCTTGCTGTACGCCACCCGTTAACCATTGGGCTGGGGTATTTTTCGATGTTCATCTTCGGCATGTGCATTGCCTCCTTTGTCAGCAATCCGAGAAAACATTTTGATTCCCTGGTTGCCCTGATCCTGCATGTAACGGCCTCGGTCTGTATCTTTATTTTCCTCGGCTGGCAGATATGGCTTTGTCTTTTCTTTCTGCCTTTTGTTGTTGCCTTTGGATTGGGGGCCTATTTATTTTATGCCCAGCATAATTTCCCCGGCGTCAGCTTTGCCGAAAACAATGAATGGGCCTATGAAAAGGCTGCATTGGAATCTTCCAGTTATATGATGATGAATCCGGTGATGGCCTGGCTCACGGGAAATATTGGTTATCATCATATTCATCACCTCAATTCCAAAATCCCCTTTTACCGGTTGCCGGAAGTGATGAAAGATTTTAAAGAATTGCAGAACTGCAAAAGAACCTCTTTAAATCCCAAAGCCGTTTTGGCCTGTCTGCGTTTAAAAATATGGGACCAGGAAAAACACCAAATGGTGGGATTGAGGGATATCCGGTAGTTTGGAAGCCCGATCTGCCGAAGCAACCTTTTGCACAGGCTGTCGCTTAAGCTACGTGATATGGTGATGCATAGGTGTCGTGAATTGACCAGACGCTGTAAGCCGGGGGCTTACCATTATTTCACTTTACAATTAAACAATAGCTATGTACTTGATCAAAGTACCTTAAACTCCCATATTGATCCTCAATTAAATAAAGATGCTTATTCACATTTCCATTCAGGAATATAAAATCCGCTATTCCACATTTGACAGATCCTTTTCTGTAGACACCGGGCGTATCTGTATATGTAAATATGTATCTACTCTTTTTTAAAGCAATAAAAGCAGCTTTAAAAGTATATGCACTATCCGACTCAATATAATAGATTTGAAAGTTATTATCAGGACTCCACTGGCTATTGGTAGTCAACCTCCCAGTGATATTGAAATAATTAATAGGATTACCCATTTACACCTCATTGGCAATATAGCAATAGGGTTTGGTTGTCATAAATCGCTCTATCAGCTTGTGCCAGATACTTTTTAAAAAGTTTCTTCTGTTAAACCGGAAGAAAAATTCATCCCGATATCCGTTCATAAATCTGCCAGAACAGTGATGGTGAATTCCTCTCAACCATCCCTTTAAATTCATAATCACACGATGCAAACCCGGAAAATTTTTCCCCCCGTTGGATGGCCGTTGCCTGATTTCAAATTCACTTTCCAGTGGATGACTGAAAGATTTTATTTGTATTATTGTATTGTTCCCTGATGCTATTATGTACAACACCAGTAAAGACAATGTACAAATCCTGTAACGACGAATTGCTGCTTGAACTGCTTGCCAAAAACGATGAAGATACATTTGCCGAAATCTATGGAAGGTATTGGGAAAGGCTTTTCTTTGTCGCCATAAAAAGACTTCCTTTGAAAGATTAAAAGTTACCGGGGACACCGAAGGGCTGTTTGGCATCAGACCAACCGGGCTTAAACAGTTTCACACTAACACCTCAATTGCCGGATGAGTGGGATTATATGCGTCTTAAAAAAATAAACGGGTTTCAGAAAACTTTTGATATTGACGTGAAACGGGAAGAAGGTAACGTCCGTTTGACTGTAAAGACCGATGAAACCACAGTATTCGATAAAGTTGTAAAAGCGGGGGCAGCTCAGTATATTCAATTTTAAAACGGGATTACGTGCAGAACACTCATTCATATATAAAAACAGGCGTTCTTCTTTTTCTCTTAATCTTTTGCGGTATAAAAGTTTGCGACGCTCAAATACATGCTGAAATTGATGCATCGCAACTGCAAAAACAGGTACCCTCTATATTGCCCATGCGTGGCAGCAGCCCCAGAGGCGAAACACTTTCGGTAAACAACAAATATTTTGAAAAGGATGGCCAACCCTGGTTTCCGGTAATGGGAGAATTTCACTATAGCCGTTACCCGCAGGAATATTGGGAAGAAGAGCTGGTCAAAATGAAAAGCGGCGGCATTTCTATTGTAGCAACTTATGTTTTCTGGAATGCTCATGAAAATCCCAAAGGTTCCTGGAACTGGCATGGAGACAATGATTTAAGAAAGTTTATTGAACTGTGCAAAAAACATGGACTGTATGTTTGGTTGCGCATCGGCCCCTGGTGTCATGGCGAACAGTTGCATGGCGGATTTCCGGAATGGATACAACATATGAAAGGACGCCGCAGTAATGATCCCGGATATTTACAGGAGGTAGAGCAATTATACTACCAGATCGGTGTGCAGACCAATCAATTATATTTTAAAGACGGCGGACCTGTTATTGGTGTGCAATTGGAAAATGAATATGCTTCAGGGGATTCAACGCATATCGCGGTACTGAAGAAAGTGGCGGTCGCCGCCGATATCCATCCGGTATTTTTCAGCATCACCGCTAATACTGTTTTTCAACGAAATTCCTTTGAGGCAATTCCTTTGGAGGGGGCCTATCCTTACCGTGGTTGGGAAAAATCAGGCGGAGGACCAACAAAGGATTTTTTATATGGTGATGATCAATGGATTTTGACGGATGCGCTGGGTGGAAAATTATATTATGACCTTGATAAATATCCGAAAGCATTGTGCGAACAAGGTTGTGGAAGTCAGATGACATATAAAAACAGGTTTATTGTTGACCCGCATGTAGTGGAAGCACACCTGCAAAATCAGATCGGCAGGGGCGTGAACTTTATTGGATATTACATGTTCCAGGGGGGGGTGCAACAGCCAGGACTGAAAGAACCAGGGCTTCCGGAAAGTTATGATTTTCAGGCGCCCCTTTCAGAATTTGGACTTCCCCGCACCTCTTATTCATACTTAAAAATACTTCACCATTTCATTAATGATTTTGGAACAGATATTGCGGCGATGCAGGAAACACCATCCCCCCACCCTGTTCGTAATGAACGTGATACAAGCAGCCTCCGATACACATCACGCATAAAAGACAGTAGTGGCTTTATATTTCTTTGCAATACCCAGTCACGAGTCACTATGCCGGACAAGCAGGTTGCGTTGCACATTACTTTGGCTCATGAACAAATTGATTTTCCCTCTTTTACTTTAAAAGGGCAAACTGCACCAGTGCTGCCGTTTAACTTGTCCATGAATGGGGTACTGCTGAAGTATGCAACAGCACAGCCTTTTGCTCGGATTAATAATGGAAATAACCAGGCTGTTTTCTTTTTGTCGCTCGAAACTGTACCGGCTGAGTTTGCGTTAGATGCTGCGACAGAAAATTCGATAGAATCCAATGGCTGGCGGACGAGCACTGCAAATAACAGGATAGTTTTATCAGGCGGGGAGTCAAACTCAATAGTTGTGAATGAAACCAATTGGAAAACGGCGACTATTGTAATACTTACCAGGAAACAGGCCGAGCATGCCTGGCGGGCTAATATCAATAATAAGGAAATATTGGTGATCAGCGATGCGGATGTGCTTTTTACGAATAATACGATTGAGCTGAGACAACGGGGTAACCCTTCCCTATCATTTGAAATCTATCCGGCCAACGCCTTGGATATCTCCATGAACGGGAAACAATTGCGACCTGTTCGGGATGGAATCTTCTCCAGATTTGGGTATAGTGTAAAGAGACAAATCCCCAAAATCAGCGTAGAAAAGAAGTCTCCGGGCGAATACCTTATAAAAATGGACAATGCACAGCCGCCGGGCATATGCGATGTGTTTGTAGATATGGATTATTATGGGGGGAGCGCCGTGGCAAAAATAAAAAACAGAGTGGTTACCGATCATTTATATAATGGCACACATTGGCTGTTAGGGCTAAAAAGATATGCAGGTAAGGGTGGCCTTCACCTGCAGGTTCAACCCTGGGATGATACGATAACAGGCGTTGCGGAGCATCTTGTAGATGGAATAAAAAAACATGCGACCGAATTTAAAACACTGGAAGTAATTCCGGAATATAAAGCAACATTTAATGCAGATTAATCAATTTCAAATGGGCAGGAGGGTGAAAATAACGCTCTTTGCGATATCCTTCGTTGTTTTTTACAAAGCGCAAGCGCAGAAAATCCTGACTTATGAAACAGCGGATAAGCCCTGGATGGAAACACTGGGTAACCATAGGGCTGTGATAGAAGTGGCCGGCGAATATGATGCGGTAATGGCAAATATTCCGTGGCGAAGAAGAGACAGGGATGCGGCAGAGAAAAGGTTAGTCATTGCCGACAGTTCCGGTGACGAAGTAAAAGATATTTTCCGTTTAGCTATTAATCGGGAAAACGGGACATTTATTTTCCGTCCTGAATATGGTGCGGGCATTTACTATGTGTATTATATGCCCTGGAAAGGCAAAAAAAACAATGGATCGTTCAATGGTGACTACCTAACGCCCGAACCTGCGCCCGATTCCTTGTGGATAAGACGCAATAAACTCACGCGGCCATCAACAAAGGAATTTCAAAAAAACATGCCCTCAGCGACTGTAATTAAAATCGAATCCCGAACAGCATTCGATGGCTTTTTTCCCATGGAGGTAATCGCTACGGCGGATGAAGTCAAAGCATTGGAAAGTAAACAGAAACAGGCGCTGTTATTATTTCCTGAAGACCGGTTACATCCTATCCGGATGCAGCATGATCTTCCTTACCGGTGGATTGCTCAAAGGATGAAAACTTCATTCACCGGTACTGTGCTGCGGAATGAATATTACACTTTCCAGATAGGTGTTTGGTCTCCTGAGCGGGATGTAAAGCGGGTGAAAATAGCCTATGGTTCTTCTCCATTCGCCATCACCTGCTTTAATGCGGAAGGAAGGGATTCCAAAGGAAAATATTTTTCAAAAAAAATTGATATCGCGAAAGGAGATGTTCAGCCTTTATGGTTCGGGGTAGATGTTCCCGAAAATACTAGGGCAGGTATCTATGGTTTTAATGTAACAATTTCAGCAGATGGTGTTCCTGCAAAAACCATTGGCATAAGTCTGCAGGTAACCAACGACGTCATTGCCGATAGAGGTGATGATGAGGGCTGGCGTTACTCCCGGCTACGTTGGCTGAACTCTTCGCTGGGGATTGGTGATAAAAATATTGAACCCTATAGGGCGTTGGGATTAAAAAGCAATACCATTTCTTCATCAACCGGTACCATTACATTAAATCAATTTGGTTTGCCAAATTCTATCAAGGCCAATGGAATAGAATTACTGGAGGAGCCAATATCATTTATTGTGGAAACCAATGAAGGCGTAACGCATTTAAAAATGTCAGCAGTAGCGTTCGCCAAACAGCGGGATGGTATTATTGAATGGAACTGCAAAGGATTAAATGATGTACTGCAGTTGCAATGCAACGGCAGTATGGAATCTGACGGATATATTCACTATCAAATAAATGTACGCACGTTAAAAAATATGGCGGTAGAAGATATCCGGATGGAGCTGTCGGTAAAAAAAACAATAGCACTGTACTTCATGGGTATGGGGTTGCCGGGTATAAATACACCAGATAGCTACCAGTGGAAATGGAAAGGGCCGCAGGATGCTTACTGGACGGGCAATGCCGATGCAGGTATTTACTGTGAACTGCGCGGAGCTTCTTACAGCGGGCCGCTGTTAAATTTATATCATCCTGCACCACCGCATTCATGGTACAATAATAATAAGGGTGGCTTCAATATCCTGTCAGACGGTAAAGCCGTGACCAATAGCACATACAGCGGGCCACGTCAATTAAAACGGAACGAAAATCTAACTTTTGAATTTGCATTGCTTATTACACCGGTAAAAAAATTAAACACGAGGGATCAGTTTACCAACCGTTACTATCATAACGGAGGAAGCCCTTTGCCAAATGAGACAGATATTGAAAGGGGCATCAAAATAATCAATGTGCATCATGCCAATGCCATCAACCCCTATATCAATTACCCTTTTACTACTGCTGATACGATCAAAGCCGTTGCAGATTATTATCATGGCAAAGGAATAAAAGTAAAACTCTACTATACCATCAGGGAACTTACCAACCAGGTTACAGAATTATGGGCTTTGCGAAGTTTGGGTACTGAAATTCTGGCTGGCGGTAAGGGTGGAGGATATATGTGGCTACGGGAGCATTTGCGGGATAATTATACAGCACAATGGTTTACTACGATTAGCGGGTATGAAAGATCTGACGCAGCATTGCTTACGGCGGGAGACTCCCGGTGGTATAATTATTACATTGAGGGTTTACGATGGTTGGTACAACATACCGGTATTGATGGATTGTACCTTGATGATGTGGCATTCAGCCGTAGTATGTTAAAACGGATGCGAAGGGTGATGAATGATGTGAAACCAGGTTGCCTGATAGATCTGCATTCCAATACGGGGTTTTCAAAGGGACCTGCAAATATGTTGCAGGGAGGAGGAAATCCGTGGCGGGGTATGGTATATGGCATGACATCCAGGTATCCGTGGCAAACAGATGGCGTAATATGCGAGCCTCAGAATATCTGGAAAGCCTGGGATGCGTTTGGGATCGCCGACGCTGAAATGGTTGGCTATTGGAACAGGGAGCCACTGGTAAAAACTTCTGACCCATTGGTATTGGCAACCGTATATAAGGAGAAGAATAAACTGCTGATAGCGGTCGCCAGTTGGGCAAAAGACACCACCAGGATAAAACTGATCATTGATTGGCAGAAGATTGGTTGGAAGCCCCGAAACGTCACTTTCACAGCTCCTCCCATAAAAAATTTTCAGCCCGCAGTCCAATGGAAGGAGGGCGATGATATCACCATAAGCCCAAAGAAGGGATGGTTGCTGCTGGTTGAATAAATTCGGCAGCGGGATTTAAATACAATACCATGATTGTTAAGCAAAGAGAAGTAATAGTTTTCACGCTCGTACTGATAATGTTTCAATTGCAGGTCCCTGCATTATCAAAAAAAGGGACAGCCATAAAATCAATTAGTGTTAAAACGGACACCGTTTCCATGGTACCCACAGGCGGGGTATCAAAGGCAGATACGCTTTTTGCGGAGGATTTTGGGATCAAGCCTGATACCCGGAAGGATATGACCAGGCTTCTACAGCAATTGGTGGACCGTTCCAAAACAAATCCAGGACGGTATTGATATTCCGGCCGGGCAGGTATGACTTCTGGCCCGAGCAGAGCACAAGAAAATATTATTTTGAATCCAATACGACCAACGACAGTGTCAAGTACTGTGCAACCCTAATAAAAGAGATCAGCGGGCTTACACTCGACGGCCGAAGCGCAGACATTATTTATCATGGCCGTTTGCAGCCGTTTACCATCGACAGCAGCCGGGATATTACCATTAAAAATATCCGGATCGATTGGGATATTCCGCTGACTGAGATCGATACCTGAGTCAGTATGTTTCATCATGCTGCCCCTGATTTTGGAATTCAGTGTTTAAACCTGCTGCCGGATTCTTTTAAACGGAGTGTGTTTTAGCGGCTTCCCATCCGATCATGGCTGTTTTGCGCGTGCTCCCCCAGTGGTATTGCCCGAATTCTCCCGTGGCCCTGATCACGCGGTGACAGGGTATTAAAAAAGCGACCGGGTTACGGGCTACTGCTGAACCCACAGCACGGGAGGCTTTTGGATTATTTAGTTTTTCTGCAATGCCGGTATAGGTGGATATTTCTCCCATGGGAATTTTCAACAGCGTTTCCCATACCTTGATCTGGAAAGAGGTTCCTTTCAGATGCAATTTGATCTCACTGAGTTTACTCCAGTCCTGGTTAAAAATGAACAAGGCCTCCTGCTGGATTTTGTCCTTCAGCTGCTGATACCGGGCCCAGGGAAATCTTTTTTTTAATTCCAGCAATGCCGCATCCTGCCCGTTGTCGGCAAAAGCCATATAACATATTCCTTTAGCGGTTGAGCCCGTGATGAGGTTTCCAAAGGGGGTTTCAGCGAAACTATAATTGATATGGAGTAGCTCGCCTCCGTTCTTATACTCACCCGGGGTCATTCCTTCTATCTTAATGAAAAGATCGTGCAGACGGCTGGTGCCGGACAAACCGGTGTCTTCTGCGGCGTCAAACAAAGTGGCCTGCTTTTCCTTCAATATGACTTTGGCGTGGGCAACGGTTAAGTATTGCAGGAACTGTTTCGGCGTTACTCCCGCCCATTCTTTGAACATCCTCTGAAAATGAAAAGGACTGATGTGTACATGCTCCGCAGCCTGCTCCAGGCTGGGGTGCTGCTTGAAATGGATTCTGTAGAAATCTATGGCTTCGGCAATCCGGTTGTAATTGATGTCCTGTTGTGTTTCCATATTCCGCTTAGTAATAATACGAAAGTAAAGGAGGATTTCCGCCACTGAAACCCGATTCTTGCGCAGTTAATGATCGAATTGATTTTCGTTTCCGCCAGGGCGACAAACGATCCTGAACATCCTGGGTTAAAGGTCTGACGAAAATCCAAATGCGGAAGACGGGTTCAGGAAAATCCCTGCTCTTTCGCTAAATTGCTGATTAAAACGGCTCTTTTTTTAATTCAAATTCCAATCATATGCCCGGTTCCCTATTCAATCCAGATCAGTTATCCGCTTATCAGCGCGATGGATACATTATTGTTAAAAGTTTTTGCAGTATAGCCGAAGCAGACAAACTCTACCACACAGCACTGGAAGATGGGGCGATGGCCAAACACGCGCTTGACCTGAATGATCAAAGCGGGAAGAAAACAAAGTTATCTTTATGGTTCACACCGGGAAATGATGTTTTCGGCTATCTGACCCGGAGTAAAAAGATGACCGGCGCCCTGAAACAATTGCTGGGGGGCGATTCGGCGGTATGTCATTTTCACTCCAAGCTGATGCAGAAACAGCCCCGGGTAGGCGGGGCCTGGGAATGGCACCAGGACTATGGATACTGGTATAAAAACCAGTTTATGTTTCCCGACGAGCTGATTAGTGTTATGCTGGCCCTGACTGCGGCCAATAAGGCCAATGGCTGCCTCCAGGTGATCAAAGGCTCACATAAGATGGGGCGTGTAAATCATGGATTTGCCGGCGAACAGGTGGGCGCCGATATGGCCATGGTGGAGAATGCATTAAAGACCATGGAATTGGTTTATGTTGAACTTGAACCTGGAGATGCCTTGTTTTTTCATCCCAACCTGCTGCATCGTTCAGAAGCCAATTTGTCGGACTATCCCCGCTGGTCCATTATTTCCTGTTATAACCTGCAATCCAACATCGCTTATAATGAAACTTCCGCTGCCTGGAAAACGCCGGTGGACGAGGTGCCGGACAATGCCTTGCTGGAATGGGAGCCCGAATCCCTGTCCCATGCGGATTTCCTGAAGAAAGAAAATGATCCGGCATTAAAAGAAACCGGTTGGGAAAACCGATAAAATCAAAAGAGTGGAGGATACCGGGATCGAACCGGTCACCTCAAACATGCCATGCTTGCGCTCTACCAGATGAGCTAATCCCCCAAATGAGCTGCAAATATAGGGAGAATTTAAAAATCTGATGATTTGAAAATTTGAAGATGCCGGAGAAACAGCGTTCGTTAATAAATGCCTTTCATTTACAGATTTTCAAATTAGAGGAGCATAGAATTACGATTGATGCAGCATCAGAAGCCGATGGAATTTCCGCCATCCACGGGCAAAACGACTCCGGTGATAAAACGTGAAGCATCTGTTGCAAAAAACATGGCGGCTTCGGCGACGTCTTCCGGTTTGCCAAGTGTGCCCATCGGTGTGCGTGACAAAACTTTCTGCATTCGCTTCTGGTCGCCATGGAGCGCTTTGGACGACATTTCTGTTTCTATAAATCCGGGGGCGATACAGTTTACCCGGATTCCGTGTGGGGAAAGTTCTACTGCCATGGAACGGGTCATGCCTTCGATAGCCGATTTCGATGCCGTGTAAGCGATCACCTTCGGAATCCCGTACCGGGAGGCCATGGAACTGATATTGATAATGGAACCATATCCTGATTCCAGCATTTTTTTAACCACTTCCCTGGAAAGGGCAAAAACGGCATTTACATTGGTCAGCATGATCTGCTGAAACTCATCGTCAGTCACATTCGTAAATTCCTTTTTCAGATTCACGCCCGCATTGTTAACCAGTATAGTTACCTGACCAAGACGGTTCACGATATCGTCCACTAATCCCGGCAGCTCCGAAAGCTGATCGAGGTCGAAACGGATTTCTTCACAAAGAGGGCCGAGTGTTTTTTTTGCCGACGTTAATTTTTCCCGATTGCGGCCCAATATGATGGTGCGGATACCATTTTCTGTAAACTTCCGGGCGATGGCCACGCCAATTCCGGACCCACCGCCGGTAACCAATGCCAGGGGTTGTATGTGCTTATTCTCCATTCCTTCGATTAATATATTTTACTTCGATTATCACTATTATGTGGATTGTGCACGCTTTTGCGAAGACGCTCTTTCTATGAATTCCGACCGGAGAATAATGGTATTGGTATGGCGGAGCTCCGAAACTCCGTTCAGGTGATTAATCAGATGCCTGGCCGCTACTTCACCCATCTCATAACCAGGATAGTTGATGGTGGTTAGGTTAGGCTCAATCACTCTGCACACCGGGTCATTGTTAAATCCCACAAAGGCAATCTGTTCCGGAATACGGATACCCGCCTGTTTAAGCGCCAGCATACACCCAACGGCACAATTGTCATTGGCGGCAAAAATTGCGTCCGGCTGGGGTTTCATTTTCAGGATTACGCCTGCCGCTTCTGCTCCGGCCTCCTGGCTGAGATTACCGATGATAACATGATTTTCTAGAAACCGCATCTGGTGGTCTGCCAGCGCTTTCTTAAACCCCTCCAGCCGCTCGATATAAACATTTTGTTTGGGGAGTGCCGTAATATGAATGATTTTCCTGCAGCCCTGGCCGATCAGGTGACTGGTTGCCTCATAAGCCGCCCGTTTATTATCTATTAATATATTGGTGAAGTCCTTGTGGTCCGCTACGCGGTCAAAAAACAGGACCGGAATATTTTTTTTGGTAAAGGCTTCAAGATGAGAGAGGTCGTCTGTATCATAGGCCAGGGAAACCAGTAAGCCGTCTACCCGGCCATTAAACATGGTTCTGGCGCTCGCTTTTTCTTTGGCGGCCGATTCTGAAGATTGGGAAATGATCAGGTTGTAGCCTTCGGTATTTGCAACAGATTCGATGCCGGCAATAACGGTAGACATGAAATAACTATTAAGCCTGGGCACAATCACTCCGATCGTTTGTGTTCTGCGGGTGCGCAGATTTCTGGCAAAATTATTGGACCGGTATCCCAGTTCTTCCGCCAGTTCCGATATCTTCTTCTTTGTTTTCCTGCTGACTACCGGGTCGTCCTGTAGTCCCCGGCTGACCGTGGCCACTGAAATATTCAGTGCGCGCGCCAAATCGTACATGGTTACTTCCCGTCCGTTGTTCATACAATCGCTTACATATATATAATAAGCGTAAATTATATATTTTTTGTGAAACAAAAATGCAATCGGTTACATTATGTCTTTTTTCCCTATTTTAGTGTGGTTATTCCGATACTGCGTACTTGCCTGACTCAAAACGAACGATTGTTTTATGCAGCCAAAACATAATGGGGACAGTTCGGGGCCGGCAGGCCTGACGCGACATCATCTGAAAAGATTTTTTCAGTCAGTCCTGTTGATGATGTGCCTGCGCTGCGAAAATATTTATTCCCAGGCCATTGCGCGATTGACCGTCCATCGGGTAAGCAACAGCATTGAAATGCCCGTTTATATTGATTTGGATGTATTGACGTATACGGCAGATTCTGCCCTGGTATTGCAGCAGGTGGTTGGAAATAAAAAGATTCCCGTTCCTTTTCAGGTAGAGCATGGCTATCACCGTTTTCTCTGGTGGATGCTGAAAAGGGAAGGTTTGGCCCCTCAGGAAACGCAGGTCTATGAACTGTTGAAGGGAAAACAGGTAAAGGCCGGAAAATTTCCCGTGAAAGTAGTGAATCAGGACGGCGCATTACAGATTACGGATGCGGGGAAAAAAGTATTGCAGTATAATTTCAATACCGTTTATCCGCCTGAAGGCGTGGATACCGTATTTAAAAGAAGTGGGTTTATCCATCCGCTCTGGTCGCCGGATGGTCATGTGCTGACCCGGATCAATCCGCCTGATCATCGTCATCACGTCGGTATCTGGAATCCATGGACGGAAGTTTTATTTGAAGGCAAAGAGGTGGATTTCTGGAATCTGGTCAAAAAGCAGGGGACCGTACGCTTTGCAAAGTTCATTTCGAAAGTGGAGGGCCCTGTTTACGGTGGATTTAAGGCGTTACAGGAACATGTGGTTTTTGAAGACTCATTCATGAGAGCGGAAAAAGTTGCCCTGGATGAAGTGTGGGACATTAAAGTATATAATATCGGAGCTAAAAGCTGGCTATGGGATTTTACTTCTATACTGAATTGTGCCACGGCCGATTCGGTTATTTTGAAAGAATACCGCTATGGCGGATTCGGCTTCCGGGCTACACAAGACTGGAATAACCAGAACAGCAGGGTACTCACTTCGGAAGGCAGGACCCGTAAAGATGCCGATGCCACGCGCGCCCGCTGGTGCATGATTGACGGGGATGTGGGAGGCGGACATTCAGGAATATTGTTTATGGATCATCCGGCCAATTACAATTTTCCTGAACCGATGCGGGTATGGCCGGAGAATATGAATGACAGGGGAGATGTATTCTTTAGTTTCAGCCCCACCCGCGATATGGATTGGGCGTTGATGCCGGATAAGCAATATGTTTTGAAATACCGAATGCTGGTTTATGATGGAACCATTTCCCCCCAGCTGGCGGAAGATACCTGGAAAAGTTTTGGCCATCCGACGGAGATTACCATTACAAAATTAAAATCGAATTAATCTTTCATCTTATTTATCGTTGACAATGAATAAAAGAAAAATAAAAATATCAGGTTATCTGATCGTGCTGGTTTCCTATATATTCGTTTTATCTTCCTGTGTCTCGGGAAAGCAGGCCGGGAGCTCCGTTGTCAGTTGGAAAAAAGTAAACGTTTTGGTTTATACTAAAAATGGCAAAGGATATATACATGATAATATCTCTTCAGCTGTGGCCTGTATTCAACGATTGGCGAAACAACAGGGATTTGCAGTGGATGTTTCCGATAATTCGGCTGATTTCAATGACGCCAACCTGAAAAAGTACAATGCATTGGTTTTTGTCAGTACGAACAACGATGTGTTTGATTCCGATACGCAGAAAGTGGCCCTCATGCGATACATACAGGCCGGAGGAGGATTCGTCGGCATTCATTCCGTTACCGGTACCGAGCGGCACTGGCCGTGGTTCAGGAGATTAGTGGGAGGAACATTTGTCCGCCATGCAGAGCATCAGCGATTCCAGGAAATCATAATTGACAGCACGAATCCATCCACCTCTTTTTTGCCGGGGCATTGGGATGTGAGTGACGAATGTTATTACGCGACCGATATCAACCCGGATATTCATGTGCTGACGGTACACGATCTTGCCACTGTTACGGATGAAAATAAACCGGATGTGTATGGAACAGTATTTCCAGCCACCTGGTATCACGAATTTGACGGCGGACGGGAATGGTACACGGCCCTGGGGCATGATGCGAAAACGTATTCCGATCCTGTTTTTGAAAAGTTTATTATGGGCGGGATAGCGTGGGTGATCGGGAACAACAAACCACTGGATTATTCAAAAGCGCACGCGCAAAGTCCGGATGATCCATTACCCTATTAAATTTTTTTAAAGGAGCGGAATTTTTATTACTCATTGCAAAAAATAAGAAATGATGAAAGCTAAAGATTCAGGAAACCCGTTCAACAGGAGAAAATTCCTATCTGCTTCGGTGAAAGGGGCGGCCGGCGCAATCGCTTTGGCTAATCGGCCCGGCAGCAGTCAGGGTTTCCCCAGTATTGTGCCGGCCAGCGTGTTTGGGAAATATGCGCCGAGCAACCGATTCCAGGTACCTGGCAATGGGAGCAGGCCAATATTATGGCAGTATGCGATCTGGATACCAACCGCGTTCAGCAGGGAAAGCGATTTATCGATGAACACTATGCGAAAAAATCAGGCGGATCTTACAATGGAACAAAAACCTTCAGCGATTACCAGGAACTGCTGGGAGATAAAGATATAGATGCCGTATTGATCTGTACGCCCGATCACTGGCATGCGCTGGCAGCAGTGCATGCTGCAAGGGCGGGAAAACATATTTACATGGAAAAGCCGGCTTCGCTTACCATTGCAGGAGGCAGGAGATTAAGTGATGAAGTTTATAGGTCCGGCGTTACTTTTCAAATTGGTAGCCAGCAGCGGTCGCTTTCTCCCTGGCCGCAGTTTCACAAAGCCTGTGAACTCGTACGAAACGGGCGGATCGGCGATCTGCAGGTCGTGTATGTGGGATTGCCTACTGATAAGCCCGAAGAGTCGATGCCGGAACAGGAAATGCCGTTGCCGAAAAACCTGAATTATGAAGTGTGGTCAGGCAGCACGCCTTATTCTGTTTATACTGAAAAAAGGGTACATCCGCAGGACGGCAGCTTTTCAAGACCGGGATGGTTGCGTTGTGAACAATATGGCGCAGGGATGA
>CAJDUL010000012.1_pt2 | contig 17501 bp, 14 predicted proteins | sample 7390691 | NCBI WGS metagenome assembly CAJDUL01 (sample SAMEA7055677, study PRJEB34461) | soil metagenome | biome: terrestrial ecosystem; feature: Peninsula; material: soil | place: Antarctica | collected 2016
ACGGGGAGAAGGACCTGCACAGGATCTTTGAACAATATGGAGAAGTGACCAATTCCAAAACGCTGGCCAGATCCATTGTTGCGCTGAGACAACATACGGCTTTCAGCACCGTCAACGGATTCAGACAGGCCATCGCTCATCTGGTAAAAGGCAATCCCAATAAATACTTTGCGCAGGTTTTTCAGGCACTGCGCATCGAAGTGAATGATGAGATCCGGGCGCTCCGGGAAATGCTGGAACAGATTCCGGCGCTGCTCAAACCAGGCGGCCGTGCCGCAATAATCAGTTTTCATTCCCTGGAAGACAGGATGGTGAAACAATTTTTCAGGAACGGAACTTTCGACGAACAGGATAATCACGACCCCTACGGAGCCACAACAGTTAAAACATTGCGGATGGTCACCAAAAAACCCGTCACCCCTTCGGCGGCGGAGTTACAGAAGAACCCCCGCGCAAGAAGTGCCAAACTACGGATAGCCGAAAAAATATAAACGAACTAAAATCCATAACTACGAATCTTCAGTTTGATAATCTGGTACCCTTTAATTCTTATTCTGCATACTGAAAAAAATGGCTGGCTTACATGATCAAAAGAAAAAGGTAAAACGCATCCTCCGCTATCAATGGATGATCCGCAACCTGCCTTTTTTCCTGTTCCTGGCTTTTTTAGCAGTACTCTACATATATAATGGCCACTACGCGGATCGCGTGGTGCGGGACATTGGAAAAACAGGCAGGGAACTGAATGAACTGAAATACGAATACAAAAGTCTGAAGAGCGATGTGATGTTCCGCAGCAAACAAAGCGAACTGGCCAAAGCGGTGGAACCCATCGGATTGAAAGAATTGTCTTTGCCACCGGCCCTGATTGCCGACAGCAGCGAAGGCGGAGCGAAATAATTTTTTATCAACCACATCCCCGATACCCGGTGGAATTGAGAAGAGACATATTATGGAGGGTTTACCTGTGTTTCCTGGGTATCGTCATCGTTTGTATAGCTGTACTGGGACGTGTTTTTTACATACAGCAGGTGCAGGGAAATTACTGGCGGGGACTGAGTGACAGTCTGCATCAGAAATACGTTGATCTCAGTGCGGAAAGGGGAACGATCTACAGTGAGCACGGTGATATGCTGAGCACGTCGATTCCTTATTTTAATATCTACATAGACTTCGCAGCAGACGGACTCCGCGAAAAGAACGGAAAGCGGTTTAAAGAAAATCTGGACTCCCTGTCCGGTTGCCTTGCTGCTCTTTTCAAGGACCAGTCGGCCGCGGCCTATAAAAAGGAACTGCAACAGGGCTTTAAAAAAGAGGACCGGTATTATTCACTGCACAGGAATCTCACGTTCGATCAATATAAACAACTGAGGGCTTTTCCATTGGTAAGACAAGGCAGAAATAAAAGCGGATTTATCACGGAAACAACCAGCAAGCGGTTGAATCCCTTTGGCCTGCTTGCCAACAGGACCATTGGCCTCTCCCGGAACAATGCCCAGAATGTTGGTCTCGAGAGAACCTATGATTCCCTGCTCAAAGGGGAAAACGGAAGAAGGCTGATGCGTTACATGGCTGCAGGAACCTACATCCCCGTGGAAGGTTATGAAATTGATCCAGAGAACGGTCGCGACATCATCACCACCATCGATGTAAATACCCAGGATATTGCGGAAAATGCTTTGCTGAGAATGATGCAGCAGAATGACTGCGAACACGGTACCTGTATTGTGATGGAAGTGGCCACCGGGAAGATCAGGGCTATGGCCAACCTCGGTAAACAACCGGACGGAACGTACTGGGAAGATCTGAACTATGCCATCCGTGCGTCCGAGCCGGGATCCACGTTTAAACTCGCCACCTTACTGTCCCTGCTGGAGGATCATGACCTGACCCTCAGCAACAAAGTGGACCTGGAAGGTGGCAAATGGAAATTTGGCCGGCGCACAGTGTATGATTCAGAAAGGCATCCGGCAGGCGAGTTTACGGTAAAGCAGGCTTTTGAACTGAGTTCGAATGTGGGTATGGCCAAACTGGCTGTGGCGCATTACAGCAACCACCCGGAACAATTTGTTAATCACCTGAAGAAATTAAAACTCAACCAGATTACCGGCATTGACCTGGCCGGAGAAACCCAACCCATCATAAAGAACCCGAAGTCGCGCACCTGGAGCGCCACCACACTGCCCTGGATGGCATTCGGATATGAAGTGCTGGTCAGTCCCCTGCAAACACTCAACCTGTACAATGCCGTCGCTAACGGGGGTAAAATGATGAAACCTTATCTGGTGAATGCCATCCAGGATGCCGGGGGAATGGAGAAACAAAATCAGCCCGTGGTGATGATCAACAAAATCTGCAGTGAGCGCACCCTTGCCGAACTGAAAACATGCCTCGAGGGTGTTTGCCTGGAGGGAACGGCCAAAGCGATTTTTATGAATTCCTTTTATCCCGTGGCCGGCAAAACCGGCACGGCCCTCGTCGCCAACGGAAACCGGGGATATGCCGATCATATTTACCAGTCTTCATTTGTAGGATATTTTCCGGCAAACCATCCGAAATATTCCTGCATCGTGGTAATCAAAAACAAGCCCTTTGCCAGGATATATTATGGTGGCGCCGTAGCGGGCCCCGTGTTTAAGGAAGTGGCCGATAAACTCATGAGCGTTGAAACGGACAATCCGGACAACAGCAGGTTCACCATCTTCAAGTCGCAGCTAAGTAAAGACAGCTCCCCATATAATTATGCCGGCAATACCCGTGAAATGAGGTCCGTGCTGCAGGATCTGAACATCCCGTTTGCCGATTCTTCCAATAATAAAAAATGGGGGAACCTGTATCCGGTCAATAACCTGCCGGTGATTGCCACTTCAGTCAGGATCCAGGACGGCAAAAAAGTGCCCGACGTAAAGGGCATGGGTTTAAAGGATGCGCTCTACCTGCTGGAATCGCGGGATATCCAGGTAATGGTGCGCGGTGCCGGAAAAGTGAATCAGCAGAGCATTGCGCCGGGAACGGCCATTGAAAGGAATCAAAAACTAACCATTGAACTGAACTGATGATTTTGCAGGAAATATTATATAAGGTAGCCATCCGGTCCGTTCACGGTAAACTGCATGTTCCGGTGAATGGCCTGCACCTCGATTCCCGCAAGGTGCAGAAAGGTTCTGCCTTTATTGCCGTAAAGGGGACGCATGTGGACGGACACCAGTTCATTCCTGCTGTCACCGAAAAAAAACCGGCTGCCATCATCTGCGAAAAAATGCCGGACCAGCTGGCCGATGGCATCACTTACATTCAGGTGGAGAACAGTGCGGCGGCCGCAGGCCTGCTCGCCCATAATTTTTTCGGACAGCCCTCGGAGAAAATGAAACTCGTGGGCATTACCGGCACCAATGGTAAAACCACCATCGCCACCCTGCTCTATAAACTCTTCAGTTCCCTGGGTTATACCTGCGGACTGCTGAGCACCGTGGAAAATCATATCGGCGATCGGGTGGTTCCGGCCACGCATACCACGCCGGATCCCATTTCCCTGAATGCGTTGCTGCGGGATATGGTTACGGCAAACTGCACCCATGTTTTTATGGAAGTCAGTTCCCATGCCATCGACCAGCATCGGATACAGGGATTGATATTTTCGGGCGGTATATTCAGCAACATCACGCACGATCACCTGGATTACCACAAAACCTTTGACGAATACATCCGGGTAAAGAAATCTTTTTTTGACGGACTGCCCGCCAAAGCATTTGCCCTGTCCAATGCCGATGACCGGCGCGGCGCCGTTATGCTGCAAAACACGGCGGCTTCAAAACATTATTACAGTCTTAGAACTACAGCGGCATTCAAAGGAAAAATACTGGAAGACAATCTCACCGGCCTCGTGATGACCATCAACGACCGGGAAGCGCATTTCAGGCTGATTGGCGAATTCAATGCCTATAACCTGCTGGCAGTTTATGGTGCCGCAACCTGTTTGGGAGAAGATAAAGAAGGCATACTCAGGAACCTGAGCGCCCTCACCGGTGCGGAAGGTCGCTTCGACTACATACTTTCTTCCAAAGAAAAGATTGTGGGCATTGTGGATTATGCGCATACGCCGGATGCCCTGGAAAATGTGCTGAGCACCCTGCGCAAGCTCCGGAAAAATGATGAACGCATTATTACGGTGGTGGGCTGCGGTGGTGACCGGGACAAAACCAAAAGGCCCATTATGGGTGAAGTGGCGTGCCAGCTCAGTGACCAGGTGGTGTTCACCTCCGATAATCCGAGGAGTGAGGAAGCGGACGTTATCATAAAGGATATGGAAACCGGATTGAATACGGCGGCCAGAAGAAAATTCATTTCGGTTGCGGACCGCCGGGAAGCCATTAAAACGGCGGTGAGCCTGTCGAAGCCAGCAGACATTTTGCTGGTAGCGGGAAAAGGACATGAGAAGTATCAGGAGATCAAGGGAGTGAAATATCCCTTCGACGACAAAGCGGTATTGAGGGAAATATTTGAGACGCTCGATAAATAACCATCATGCTGTATCATTTATTCGACTGGTTGAGGCAGGCAGGTATTAAAATTCCGGGGGGAACCCTGTTTCAATTCATTACATTCCGGGTATTGCTGGCCGTTATCTTATCGCTGGTCATCACCATGCTCTATGGCAGAAAACTGATTGACTACCTGAGGAAGCTGCAGGTGGGGGAAAGTGTTCGCGAACTGGGACTGGCCGGTGAGCAGCAGAAAAAAGGAACACCCACGATGGGGGGCATCATCATCATCCTGGCCATACTGATTCCGACCCTGTTGCTCGCGAATCTGAATAAGGCCTATATCCGGCTCATGATCTTCAGCACGCTGTGGATGGGAATGATCGGATTCATTGATGATTTTCTCAAGCTGCGGTCCAAACAAATGGCGCAGCGGCAGGGGGTAACTTATAAGAAGGGCGATAAAGACGGATTGGCCGGATGGTTTAAAATCCTGGGTCAGGTGGTATTGGGATTTGTGGTGGCAACAACGCTTTTTTTCAACAGCAATACCAAGGTATGGCGGGAATTTATCGGCGATGCAAAACCCGTAGATACCACGGGGATTAAAAAAGTGGTGCTTGACGGAAAGGAAAAATTATTCGTGGAAGTCAGTGAGCCGATCACCACCATTCCCTTTGTAAAAAACCACGAGTTCCGCTATTCACGGCTATTACCATCGGCGATGCATGGGGCCACCTGGATATTGTACATCGTGATCGTAATATTCATTATTACAGCCGTGTCCAACGGTGCCAACATTACAGACGGCGTGGATGGGCTGGCCACCGGTGTGAGTGCCATCATAGGAACCTGTCTCGGTGTGTTTTCCTATGCCAGTGGAAACCTCCGGTTTGCCGAGTACCTGAACATCATGTACATACCCAACCTGGGTGAATTGTCCATATTCATCGGCGCCCTGATCGGGGCCTGTCTCGGATTTCTCTGGTACAATTCCTATCCGGCAACGGTATTTATGGGAGATACCGGCAGCCTGATGCTCGGCGGGGTAATTGCTGCGCTGGCATTCATCGTAAGAAAAGAATTGCTGATACCGATATTCTGCGGGGTATTCCTGGTTGAGAATATCAGCGTGGTACTGCAGGTGGCTTATTTCAAATATACGCGGAAGAAATATGGGGACGGGAAAAGGATATTTCTCATGAGCCCGTTGCACCATCATTATCAGAAGCTGGGTTATAATGAGAGCAAGATCGTAACGAGATTCTGGATCGTGACCATACTCTGTGTGGTGTTTGCGATCGTAACACTGAAGATCAGGTGAGCAACTGATGAAACAGGAAGGCATGCCGAAAAGATTGATCATACTGGGTGCGGGAGAAAGTGGTGTGGGGGCGGCCATCCTGGCAAGACAAAAAGGGTATGACGTGTTTGTTTCGGACGGCGGGAAAATATCGGAACAACATAAGCAAACACTGGAGGAGAAAAACATTCAATACGAAGAAGGAACGCACAGTGAAGCACGGATATTGAAAGGAGAGGAAGTGATGAAGAGCCCCGGGATACCGGAAAAAAATGCGCTGGTAAAACAGATCAGGGCAAAAGGCATTCCGGTGATCAGTGAAATTGAACTGGCCTATCGATACAGGGGAAACGGACGCATCGTGGGCATTACGGGTAGTAACGGGAAAACCACCACCACGGCGCTGACCCATCACATTTGTAGGCATGGGGGACTGGATTGTGCGCTCGTGGGCAATATCGGCATTTCGATGGCTAGACAGGTGGCGGAGGATCCGAAATCCTGGTACATCACGGAGATCAGCAGTTTTCAGTTGGATGACATTAAAACGTTCAGGCCGGACATCGCGATACTGACCAACATCACGGAGGATCACCTGGACAGATACGATTACCGGTTTGAAAATTACATCAGGAGCAAATTCAGTATAGTAAAAAATCAGATTCCGTCGGACCATTTTATTTATAATGAAGATGACGGGGTAATAAAAAAATATTTAAGTCAGTACAGATTTCAATCTAACCCATTACCAATTACCATGCAACAGGAACCAAATCAGGGCGGCTTTATCAGGAACGGTCAGATGACCTTAAGAACGGGGAGTGAAACGGTTCAAATGAGCATTTATGATTTTGCTTTGAAGGGGATACACAATCAATACAATACTCTGGCTGCGGGACTTGCCGCAGTCACCATCGGCATCAGGAAAGAAAAGATCCGGGAAGCGGTGCAGAGTTTTCAATCGCTTGAACACCGGATGGAGTTTGTGGGTACGGTGAGGGGTGTGGAATTCATCAACGACAGTAAAGCGACGAATGTGAACTCCACCTGGTACGCCCTCGAATCCATGCAGAAGCCGGTGATTCTGATTCTCGGCGGTCTGGATAAAGGGAACGACTATTCGCTGATCCGGGAGCTGGTGAGGGAAAAAGTAAAAGCGATCGTTTGCCTGGGCGTGGATAACCGAAAGATTCACGAAGCCTTTCAAAATGATGTAGGCGTTATGGTCAACACCGAAAGTGCTCTGGAAGCGGTAAAAAGCAGCTTTCACCTGGCAGACAAGGGAGACGTGGTTTTGCTGAGCCCGGCCTGTGCGAGTTTTGATTTATTTAAAAATTATGAGGACAGGGGGAAGCAATTTAAAGAAGCGGTTCGGGATTTGTGAGGGGAGTTGGCTATGCGAAATATTTATATAAATGCTATACCTGAAAAACCATTTTTCTTTTACCGGTAAAAAATAAACAAAATTTTGTCTGGGAACATTTCCATTGAAAGACGTGCCTTTAAGCACCTGGGATCAAGAACCAGGGGTGATAAAGTGATCTGGGCCGTAGTGATGCTGTTGGCCCTGGTGTCCCTGTTATCCGTATACAGTTCCACAGGTTTGCTGGCGTATAAAATGTATAAAGGCAATACGGAGATCTATCTATTTAAGCAATTTGCTTTTATCATCGCGGGCGTGCTGATCATTTATTTTGCCCACCAGGTGAACTACATCATTTATTCCAAAGTGGCAAAGATCCTTTTTCTGGTATCCATACCGCTGCTGCTGTATACTTTATTTTTCGGAGTCAGGCTAAATGAGGGCAGTCGCTGGATCAGACTGCCCATCATCAACCTCACTTTTCAGACTTCCGACCTGGCCAAGCTGGCGCTGATCATGTATATCAGCCGCTTACTGAGCCGGAAACAGGAAGTGATCAAAGATTTCCGTCAGGGCTTTTTACCGGTGATCATTCCGGTGGCCGTTGTATGCTTGTTGATCGCACCCGCTAATCTTTCCACCGCCCTGCTGATTGGAGCTACCTGTATGATGCTGATGTTTATCGGCAGGGTGAGTGGAAAACATTTATTGCTTACCATCGGCATCACCCTCATTCCGGTACTCATCCTGGTGCTGACGGCCGTGGTCCGGCATAAATCCGGAGATGCTGTTGTGTCAAAGCCGAAAGCAGACGCGCATGGTCATTTATTTGCGCGGGTGGATACCTGGATCAATCGGGTGGAGAATTTTATATATGGAAATGAAGCGTCAAAAGAAGATGATAATTACCAGGTGAACCAGGCAAAAATTGCGGTGGCCAATGGCGGCTGGATCGGCCTGGGCCCGGGCAACAGCAGGCAGCGCAATTTTCTTCCCCATCCCTACTCGGATTTTATTTATGCCATCATCATAGAGGAATACGGACTGATCGGCGGTGCCATCATCATGTTTATTTACCTGGTGTTCCTGTTCCGGAGTATCCGGATTTTTAAGAAATGTCCCTTTGCTTTCGGGGCGTTCCTGGCGCTGGGTCTGAGTTTTACCCTGATGATACAGGCCATTGCGAATATGGCCGTGAACGTAAACCTGTTTCCGGTCACCGGGGTAACCCTGCCGCTGATCAGCATGGGGGGCAGCTCGTTTTTATTTACCTGCCTGGCCATCGGGATCATACTGAGTGTGGCCAGAAACGCGGAGCGGATTGAGGGGGAAGAGGTGGAGGAGGAAAATGTGTAAATGTGTAAATGTGAAAATATGGAAATGGTTATAAACAATATTTGCGGTAAGATGGAGCGGATCGCTGACTCTCATTTACACATTAACACATTTACACATTAACACATTGTCTAACCGGATCATCATAGCAGGCGGCGGAACAGGCGGCCATATTTTTCCCGCGGTGGCGATTGCCAACGCGCTGAGAAAAAAGGAACCGGATATTGACATCCTGTTTGTGGGCGCGAAGGGAAAAATGGAAATGCAGAAAGTGCCGGAAGCAGGGTACAATATAGAAGGGATCGACATCGCCGGGTTCAACAGAAGTTCTTTGATAAAAAACATCGGGTTGCCGTACAAACTGATCAAAAGTTTTTTTCAGGTGAAAAAGATTTTTCAGTCGTTCCGGCCTGATGCAGCCATCGGGGTGGGCGGTTACTCCACTTTTCCCGTATTGCGGTATGCGCAGGCAAAAGGAATTCCAACTTTCATTCACGAGTCTAATTCTTTTGCCGGCAAATCGAATATGCTGCTGGGTAAAAAGGCCACACGCATTTTTGCTGCGAGTGACGGAATGGAAAAATTTTTTCCGGCAAACCGGCTGATGTACACGGGCAACCCGGTACGCACCCAGATTGTCGGGAGCAACATTTCGAGAGCCGAAGGGCTTGCTTTTTTTGGATTGGATGCTGCGCATACCTCCGTGCTGGTTACCGGCGGGAGTCTGGGCGCCAAAAGCATCAACGAGGCGATAGATGCCGGCATTCCGCTGCTCATTAAAAACAAGATCCAGTTGATCTGGCAGACGGGGAAAACCTTCGCGGCCAAAGCAGCGGAGCATGCCGCCGAAAGCAGGCTGATCTGGTCCAACCAGTTCATTTCGAAAATGGAGTATGCTTACGCAGCGGCGGACATCGTGGTTTCCAGGTCGGGCAGTGCGCTATATGAATTGTGCGTGGTGAAGAAACCGGTGATTTTTGTTCCTTACCCGCATGCCACGGAAGATCATCAGACAGTCAATGCGCTGAATCTGGTGAACAAACAGGCGGCCCTGATGATCCCGGACGGAAAAGTGAAAGAAGAACTGGTGCCCACCCTGATCGGTCTGGCCCATAACCCAGCGGAACAGGAAGTGTTGAGGAATAACATCGGGCGGCTGGCCATTACGGATGCGGACGGGAAGATAGCGGCGGAAATTCTTAAAGTGATCCATGGCTGATTTTAAAAATATAAAAGCGGTTTATTTCATAGGAGTCGGGGGAATCGGAATGAGTGCACTGGCGAGGTATTTCAGGAGTCAGGGAAAACGGGTGCAGGGATATGATAAAACGGAAACGACACTGACGAAACAACTGGTTGAAGAAGGCATCGGCGTGGATTATGTGGATGATCCCGAGAGGCTGCCAAAAGATGTGCAGTTGGTGGTATTTACTCCGGCGATACCGAAGGATCACAGGGGTTTGCAATATTACCGGGACCATGGGTATGAACTGTTGAAGCGGAGTGATGTGCTGGGATTAGTCACCGCAGGTTCTTTGAATGTTTGTGTAGCGGGTACTCACGGAAAAACAACGATCAGCACCCTGATTGCGCACATCCTGCGCGACAGCGGATTCGGCTGCAACGCATTCCTGGGAGGGATCTCGGCCAACTATAACACGAATTTCTGGAGCAACAAAAGGAAGGTATGTGTGGTGGAGGCCGATGAATACGACCGCAGTTTTCTGAAACTGCATCCCGATATCGCCGTGATCAGCTCCATGGATGCCGATCACCTGGATATTTACGGAACGGGCGCGGCAGTGGAAGAAGCCTTTGTTGAATTCAGCCGTAAAATCAAAAACGGCGGTACCCTGATCAGCAAAATGGGCCTCCCTTTACCGCAGCCGGAGAAAAATATACGGCAGACGCGGTATAGCCTGGCAGATCCTGATGCGGATGTCCACGCAGAAAATATCCGCATGGCCAATGGGAATTATGTATTTGATGTGGCGGGTAAGGACTGGGTGATAAAAGAAGTGAAGCTGAATATCGGGGGCTGGCACAATATAGAAAATACGCTGGCCGCCATCGCTGTTTCGAAAAACCTGGGATTGCGGGATGAACAGATCCTGCATGCGGTAGAACGGTTCAAGGGCGTAAAGAGGAGATTTGAATATCATGTGCTGCATGAATCGGTGGTATACCTAGATGACTACGCCCATCATCCGAAAGAACTGGCTGCACTCATCGGCAGCGCAAAGGAATTGTTCCCGGGAAGAAAATGCGTGATCATCTTTCAGCCGCATTTGTTTTCGAGAACACGCGATTTCGCCGATGCTTTTGCTGCCAGTCTCGATATGGCCGACGAAGTGATTCTTTTACCGCTCTATCCGGCCAGGGAACTGCCCATGGAAGGAGTCAGCAGCGCAACGATACTGGACAGAATGACCATTGCCGACAAACAGATACTGGATAAAAAACAGGTATTGGAAAAGGTTAATGAAATAAGGGGAAAAGAGAAATTATTGCTCATCACGGCGGGCGCCGGCGATATTGATACGCTGGTGAAACCGCTGACAGACTTAGTCAACGCATAAATGGATATCCGGGGATCATTAAAAAAAATACTTGCTGTTGCACTTTGGTGCATCCTCGGAGGGGGCGCGCTTGCCCTGCTCGTGGCGGCCATCAATAAAAAAAACAGCAGCGTGTGCAAGGGGGTGGAAGTGCAGATCAATGCAGACGGAAAAGAAGTTTTTGTGAGTAAAAGAGAGGTGCTCCGTATACTGGAAAAAGAAGGGGTAAAAGACATGGATGAAAAACGGATGAAAAACTTCAACCTGCAGAAGTTGGAAGATGCCCTCCGGAAGAATGCATGGATAAAAGACGCCCAGTTGTATTTTGATAACAACCAGGTATTGAAGGTGCGCGTTACCGAACGGGAACCGGTTGCCCGCATCTTTATGGTTTCGGGTGGCAGTTTTTATATGGACAGCAGCGGTAAACAGCTGCCGCTGGCAGGAACGGTTGCCCTGAGACTGCCCGTTTTTACCGGGTATCCGTCAGATAAGCCGGGTTCGCGGGCAGACAGCGCACTGGATCGTCAGGTGAAAGATCTGGGCCTTTATTTGAAACGCGATTCGTTCTGGAGCCAGGCCATTGAACAGGTGAACATCACCCCTTCGAAAACATTTGAGATGACCCCGCTCATCGGAGATCAGGTGATTGAGTTCGGAGATGGGAATAACTATGTGGATAAATTCCACCGGCTGATGATATTTTATAAAAAAGTGATGTCCGTAACAGGATTTGAAAAATATACCAGAATTAATGTGCAATATGCAGGGCAGATTGTCGGCACACGGCGCGGCGGACCTGTTTCCCGAACGGATTCCCTGCAGGCATTACGGAATGTAATGGATATTATCCGGATGGCGCGCAAGATGGAAATGGATACGGCAACGGTCAGGGATGTGAAACCGCTGGAAAAAAATGTGATCACGGAACAGAACCTGAAAAGTTTCGATTTTCCGGAAGACAAAAATGAGGCGACGGAACAAAAAAAGTAAACAGGTAAAAACAACTATAAATTAAACCAGACCATGAACCAGGAACAACCCATTATTGTAGGACTCGATATAGGTACGACGAAAATTGCCGCCATTGCGGGCCGTAAGAACGAGTTTGGAAAACTCGAAATACTTGGATTTGGCCGGGCTAACTCCAATGGGGTTAAACATGGCCAGGTATTGAATATTGATGAGACCATCAAGGCCATCCGTATGGCGCTGGACAACTGTTACGCATCCAACCCCAACCTGAGCATTTCAGAAGTGTACGTGGGCATTGCGGGACATCATATTAAAAGCCTGCAGACACGTGGCGATATTGTCCGGCAGAATACGGAAAATGAAATTACCCAGCGGGAAATTGACCAACTGGTGGCCGACCAGTATAAAACGTATATTCCCGCAGGCGATCAGATCATCGATGTGATTCCGCAGGAATATGCAGTCGATAACTTCCAGAACATCATCAGCCCCATAGGTTATGGCGGCGTGAAAGTCGGCGCGAACTTTCACATCATCACCGGGGACAAAAACGCCATTAAAAACATCAGCCGTGCGGTGGAGAAAAGCGGATTGCACACCAAGGACCTGGTATTGCAACCCCTGGCTTCCGCTGCTGCGGTGATGGGTCAGGAAGACCTGGAAGCCGGCGTGGCCATTGTGGACATTGGCGGTGGCACCACGGATCTCGCGGTATTTTATGAAGGCATCCTGAAACACACCGCGGTGATCCCTTTTGGCGGTGAAAACATTACCAACGATATTAAAACCGGGCTGGGTGTTTTGAAAACACAGGCGGAACAAATGAAAGTGCAGTTCGGTTCCGCACTGTCCAACGAAGCTAAGGGAAATGCATTCATCACCATTCCGGGATTACGTGGCATGCCGGCGAAAGAGATCAGTGTTAAGAATCTGGCCAACATCATCCAGGCCCGGATGAGTGAGATCATGGATTTTGTGTCGTACCATCTGAAACAGGTCGGCCTCGATAACAAAATGCTGAATGGCGGCGTGGTGCTCACCGGCGGAGGCGCTCAGTTGAAACATTTGATCCAGCTCACGGAATATGTAACAGGACTTAACGCGCGGATCGGCTTCCCGACAGAACATCTGGCTTCGGGACAAATTGAAGAACTCGCCAAGCCCACGTATTCCACCTGTATCGGTTTGATTTTAAAAGGATACAGCGATTATGAACACAACCGGAAACAATTTGAACAGTCGCATGTAAAAATGGAAGTGCCGCGGGGATTGAAAAAACCGGAGCCAGCCGGGATGGGGATGGAAGAAGAAGATATACAAAGAACCCGGGTGAAGAATCGCAAAGGAATCAAGGATTTCTGGGGGAAATTCAAAGACGGCATTATTGATTTATTTAAGGAAGAAGAAGATCACGCACTATAAAATATTTGTCCACTAACCATTAACCATTCAATTATGATCCAGTTTGATTTGCCCAAAGAAAGATCATCCATCATCAAAGTCATAGGCGTTGGTGGTGGCGGAAGCAATGCCGTCAACCACATGTACAGCCAGCATATCGAAGGTTGCGATTTCATTATCTGCAATACAGATGCGCAGGCGCTTGCCCAGAGCCACGTTCCGAACAAGATTCAGCTCGGGCCCCTCCTCACCACCAATCCTTTCCAAGATATGCAAGGACCTGGGTATCCTGACCGTGGGTATTGTTACTACCCCGTTTTCCTATGAAGGAAAGAAAAGGCAATTGCAGGCGGAAGAAGGCATTATGCTGCTGAAAGATTATGTGGACACGCTACTCGTGATCAGCAACGACAAACTGCGTCACCAGTTTGGTAACCTGAAAATGAAAGAAGCCTTTTCAAAGGCTGACAATGTGCTGGCGACCGCGGCAAAATGTATAACGGACGTGATCAACAGCACGGGCCAGATCAATGTGGATTTTGCAGATGTGTGCACGGTGATGCGCAATGGCGGAGTCGCCATCCTCGGCAGTTCCTCAGCATCCGGAAATAACCGGGCACAGCAGGCCATTGAGGAAGCCCTGAATTCACCATTACTGAATGACAACGACATCCGCGGAGCCAAATGGATCCTGATCAACATCAATTCATCGGAAGGGGAACATGAATTCACCATGGATGAAGTGGAAATCATTCAGCAACACCTGATCGGGCAGGCGGGTCCTGATACCGACGTGATCCTGGGACTGGGATACGACAACAATTTAAAAGACAAGATCGGCATTACGATCATTGCCACCGGATTTGAATACAAGGATCCATTCCCCCGGGAACAAAAGCCGGTGGTGAAGAAAGAAGAAGAAAAGATTGTGATCCCCTTGCAGATGCCATCGGCTGAAACCGTGACGGTAAAGGAGAAGCCCATGGTGGAGGTGCAGGAAAAAACCAAGACCATTTTCAGTATCAATGGTCTGGCGCCGGAATTGCAGCCGAAACTGGGCGAAGCCAGACCGGCTGAAAAGGCCAAATCCATGGGAACGGTTGTGCTGTTTCCCAGCCAGCCGGTAAACCGGATGCCGATGGAAAATCCGGTGGAAAAAAATATCCGTCAGGAGCCGATAGAATGGATACTTTCGCAGGAGACGATTCCCACGCTGCCTGAACTGCCCGCGGATAACCGGCCGGTGAATGATCCTGTAGTTGCTGTTTCCGGCGGATACCTCAGCAGGCCTTCCAATATTTATGCGGAAGAACAGACTTCGGAAAATGGATTTTTACCCGATGCTGTTCCTGTGAAGGATGAGAAGAATTTATCACCGGTTGCAAATCATCCGGTTCCGGAAGAAAAGCTTTCGGGGGACATGCAATTGGTATTTAAAGAAGACATTCCAGCGGCGGATGCGTCTCGGGCCCATCCAACTCAACCCGAATCCCTGGCGGTACAGCCTGCAGAGGAGCCTGCTTTGCAGGACGAAGCAGAAGGTCTTAAACGCCGTGCAGCAGAAAGGATCAATAAGTTGCGCAACTTATCGTTCAACATGAATGCTGCAGATCCGAACAATGAGTTTGAAACTGTGCCGGCTTACATCCGCCGAAATCTGGAACTGTACAACACGGTGAACAATGTAGAGACCTTTTACAGCCAGTACGAAGTTAGGGCCGATAAAAATAATCTCGGGGAAATAAGTACCATCAACAGTTTTCTGGATGGGAAGAAACCGGATTAAAAGACATTTTTGATATCGTTTGTTTTTAGTTGTTTATTTCCCTCCGGTTTTTCCGGAGGGATTTTTTACGACATCATCCGAACCACATAATAAACGGCACATGGCTTCAGTTATCATTACCGGAGGAACCGGACTGATCGGAACGGCGCTCTCCAAATTATTGGTATTGCAAGGGCATTCCGTCGTTATCCTTTCCAGGGATCCGGCTTCGCACAGGAGGTCCTCGCCCTCCATTTCCTATGCGGCCTGGAACATTGATGATCAGTCCATCAATGAAGATGCCGTCAGCAAAGCAAAATACATCATCCACCTGGCGGGTGCCGGCGTAGCGGATAAAAGGTGGACCGATAAAAGAAAAAGAGAAATTCAGGAAAGCCGTATCAAAAGCAGCGACCTGCTCGTGAAGGCGCTGACGCAAATCCCCAACCACGTAGAAGTCGTGATCAGCGCTTCAGCCATCGGATGGTACCGGGAAAGCAGCGGCGTTCAAAGTATAGAAACCGATCCGCCGGATCCGGGGTTCCTGGGTGAGACCTGCCGTTTATGGGAAGAGCATATTCAGCCGGTCACAGCCCTTGGTAAGCGATTGGTCATTCTCCGGTCTGGCATTGTACTGAGTAATGATGGCGGCGCATTTCCTGAATTCAGGAAGCCGGTCAGACTGGGCATTGCTGCCATCCTCGGTAATGGCAGGCAGATCATCAGCTGGATACACCTGGATGATATTTGTCGGATTTACCTGGAAGCCATGATCAACCCGAAATGGACAGGAGTTTACAATGCCGTTGCGCCACAGCCTGTCACCAACAAAACCTTTATGATCGAGCTTGGGAACAGGATGAAAAAGAACTTTTATATTCCCTTTCCGGTCCCTGGATTTCTACTTAAAGCCCTGCTGGGGGAGAAAAGCGTTGAAGTGCTCAAAAGCTGCAACGTCAGTTGCGATAAAATAAAAAAACAGGGCTTCCAATTTATTTACCCTACGCTGGACGCGGCGTTTAAGGATCTGCTGCATAGGTAAGGCAACAGGAGAGTACTTTTATATTTATGCCTCATCCCCGGCGCTTTAATTTTTATTATCCTTCCTCAATTTCGAATCCGGTATTTTATTCCCCGACATACCGATGTACAATGCAGGATTCACTTTGGTGGTATCTCCCTGATAAACCCAGGTGATGTGATTGACATATTTATTAAATACCCGGTTCACATCTGCCAAACTCACTTTTTTCAAATCCTCATTGATCGTAAGCGACCGTCTCCAGTTATTATGTTGTATTTCATTCGATGCAAGGGAAGCCGCCTGCGCAGCATTGGTTTCCATGGTGTAATAAAACCGGGTTACATAAACGTTCTTTCCATTCTTCACTTCGTCGGCGGTAAAGCCTTCCTTTTTTATTTTATCCACGACCTGGTCAAAAACAGCTATGTATTTATCCGGATTGGTTGTTGATACGATCACACTGGTGGAAGGCGACAGGCCGCCGTCAAAGCGAATGATGGGCGCATAGGACAGTCCGTTGTTGGTGCGCACTTCCAGGAAATGCCGGTCGTAGAAGATCCGCATGGCCAGCGTATATGGATTGTAATCGGGAGATCCCGGCTGGGGACCGCCCGTTATACCTTCTATGTAATTGGTGGCCACTTCTTTTTTCTCCGACCGGAATGTATTTTTCGTTGGCGTATAGCTGTACCGGGTCAGCTTGATCTTTTTCCCTTCCGGGATATTGGCCGTCAGTTGCTTCAGCATTTTTTCCAGCAGGCTGCGGTCCAGATCAGCAACCACAACGATCAGCATCCGGGAGCGGGTGAGCAGGGAAGTATAGTAGGCTTTTGTATCTGCAGCGCTGAGCTTGGTTACACTTTCTTCTGTACCCGCCGGATCTTTGGCATAATCTCTCCCGGCAAAAGCGGTTTCCTTAGCCAGTTTGTTTATGGCATTATCCGGCCGCGAGGCCTGCGATTTAAGGGTATTGATGGCATCCTGCCGGATGCGGTCAAATTCCATGCTGTCAAAACGCGGTGTGGTCAGTGCATCCACATACAGGGGCCAGACTGCATCCAGATCGCTTTTAATACAATTCAGTCGCAGATCCGCATAGTCCATACCAGCGTTTCCGCTGATTTCTGCACTCACTTTATCCAGCTTGTCTTTAAAACTGTTCTTATCATCCCTGGCTGTTCCGCATTCCGACAAAGCATTCATCGCCAGGCTTTCTATGCCTGCTTTTTCTGCGGGATAATTCTGAACCCCAGCTTTCAGGATGGTTCGGATTTCTACAATTTCATTGCCGCTGGG
>CAJDUL010000021.1_pt1 | contig 17422 bp, 18 predicted proteins | sample 7390691 | NCBI WGS metagenome assembly CAJDUL01 (sample SAMEA7055677, study PRJEB34461) | soil metagenome | biome: terrestrial ecosystem; feature: Peninsula; material: soil | place: Antarctica | collected 2016
TCAAAGGAAAAAAGGATGATAAAACGGTGCGACTCCTCAAAGAAAATAACCATACTGCCGAATAACCTTAGGTTTTCCTAACTTTCATGCTGACCTTTAAGATGAATACACTCATCCGGGACGGAAATATGAACAGACATATATTTTTAATCCTTACAGGCATACTGCTGGCCAATATTGGTGTCGCGCAAAGGCCGGCTCAGGGTCCGATGTCAAAAAAGAAATTTAATCCCCGGTCCTCCGGTTATACGCTGGTTTGGAAAGATGATTTTAATGGCGATCATCTGGACAGCTCCAGGTGGGCTGTGCGGGGTATCGGTCCAAGGGCCCTGGGCTATGTTTCTGCCGATGCTGTTACGGTGGAAAATGGGTATTTGAAATTACATGCTTTTAAAAGCCAGGACAGCATGGTGACTGGTGCAATCGGTTCACAAAACAGGTTGATGACCACCTATGGTTATTTTGAATGCCGGGCGCAGCTTCAACAATCCCCCGGCGTATGGGGAGCGTTCTGGCTGCAATCGCCCCATCTCTCCGAAGGCGATGATCCTTCCATGTACGGGGCTGAGATTGATGTGATGGAATTCTTTAAAAAGCTGGGAATGGATATCGTTTCCCATAATGTACACTGGGGTCCTTATGGTCCCAATCAACATACCACCCATGGCATGCAGAGCTACCTGAAAGGAGTCAGCAAAGGCTTTCATACGTTCGGACTGGAATGGACCCCCGAGAAATATGTGTTCTACGTAGACGGATACAAATTCTATGAAGTCAGCTCCGGCATATCCCATATTGACGAATATATCATTCTCAGCATGGAACTTCCAAACGAGATGCAGGATATGCAGCACACGGTATTCCCGGATGTATTCACCGTGGATTACGTGAGGCTTTATAAAAAGAAGGAGTGAGAAGGGCCGCCGTTACAAATAACTCAGCCACCACTTATCCTTATGCTCCGGCTTGTACCTGTCGTATCGCGGTTGGCCCAATTGCTATGTGAGCGAATAGGCATTTGCTGTCTTGTGCCGGTACATTCCCCTTGAGCTGGTATGCATTTTGCCTGAATTTACGCCGTGGGAAGAAACGCCCGGTCAGCAGGTGAGTCCTGAAATAAAATTATAAAATGAAAAGAACATGGCAGATTTCCAATGGGATCGCTCTACTGATCACCATCGCGATCAATTACCTATCTAATACGGGAATATTTGATGGCAATACAGTGGCCAGCATTTCCGATAGGTATCAGAACTATTTTACGCCCGCCGGTTATGCATTTTTCATCTGGGGTTTAATTTACGTGTCATTAATCTGTTTTGTAATTTATCAGGGCCGGAGTCTGTATAGTAAAACGGAAAAAAGCAACATTGTAGAAAGGATTGGATGGTGGTTTGTGATTTCCTGTTTAGCCAATGGGTTATGGATTATAGCGTGGTTGTATCAATACACCGGGCTTTCGGTGTTGATCATGGCGCTGCTGCTTTTTTCGTTAATGAAGATTGTAGTCAGAACCAGCATCGCGCTGAATGATGTCTCATCCGGAGAGCGGGCTTTTGTCTGGTGGCCCTTTTCTCTCTATTCAGGATGGATCACCGTTGCCTTTATTGCCGATATGGCGGCGTGGCTAACCAAAATTAAATGGTCCGGTTTTGGCATTTCTGCTGTTGGCTGGACGGTGATCATGATCTGCGCGGCTGGTGTCATCAATCTGTTCATGACCTGGAAACGCAATATGCGCATTTTCTCCCTGGTGGGCGTATGGGCGTTAACAGCCATTGCCGTTTCTAATTGGAACGGCCAGCAGTCTGTGGTAAGGACAGCCTTGATTGTCGCTGTTGTTCTTTTGGTCAGTACGGGCATCCACTTCCAGCGGAGGCGCAGGATCCATCAGTGACATACTCGCCGAAAATAAAAAAGATGAAGCGATCGCTTCATCTTTTTATACATCCATCTGCAGGTAATATCTAGTGTAAATAATGCTCGACAATCCGGAATAAAAACCGGTCAGGCGTGCCCATCACTCCGGCTTCTTCCCTTTTCTTCTTCAACGCATCTGATTTATAGTAAGCAGAAGCTTTGGCAGAATCCGTTATGGCCATCACCAGAACTACTTTCTTATTGTCATTCAGATCATGGCCGATTACCCTTGCGGCTATGCCATTATCTGTCCTTGCCTGTTTATCGTTTTCAAATGCTTTTACAAAGGCATCCCAGTCCTTTACGGTAAACATCGTTCTGGAACGGATTTTTGAATCTATGGTCGCTGTATCCTGCCAGGTTTCTGTAACAAAAGAGATCGCGGCTGCACCAACAACGCCGCCCTTTTTCATTGCCATCTTCAGGTGCGGATCTTTAGCAAATGCCTTTGCTTTGGCCGTATCATCTATTTTCAAAGCGACCAGCACGAGATTGGAATCCTGTATGCCCCTGCCAATTACGTAGTTGTGTGCGCCATTGGCCAGACGCGCGGAATCATCTCCATCATAGACGATTTTCCATTTTGCATAATTGCGCACTTTTTGGGTTACCACCACCATATTTTGTGGTTCCGTGATGATGGTACTTGGTGCTGCTGCCGGTGTCATCGCGGTAGTGTCGGCAGCGGCAGAGTCGGTGGCAGTCGTCTTTTCATTGCCACTTCCTCCGCATGAGGTTAGAAAAAAAGCCAGGATTGCGCATGACAGCAAGCTGGCAAATCTGGTGTGCTTCATTGGTCTTGATTTTTAAGAATTAATAAAAGGAAGGGACGGGGAAGCGCGTTACAAGGGGTAGAGAGTAAATAAATGTAGCGATATTAAATCAAATGCAGAATTTTTATTCCGGCGGGAATCTTACCCATTCCGGAAACAAAGACCCTAAAAACCGTGGTTAGTTTATCCTCCACGAAAATGCATCAGACCATTTATTGAAGGCGTCAATTTCGGGTTGATGTGATTTTAGCCATTCTGTAACATCCTTGTCTTTCGAAGAGGAGAAAGCCAGGTATCCAAATGTCCTGACCAGGTCTTTATCTTTCATTTCTATGAAATAGGGAACATAGTAATCCCAGTAGAACCCATAATTATCTTTTTCATTTTCTTTTAACGAAGCACACAGGGCTTCCAGTTTCCGGATAAAATTTTCGAACTCCGGTTTATTTTTATATGCGCTGTCGTTATCCAATGCCGAGGATACCGCGACAATGAGCTCCGCTGAAGAGAAATTATTCGCCTGTTGTTTCTTTTGAACATCAAACATATCGGCACTCAGGCTGATGGTCACGGATTTTTCACCTGTTTTCTTTATTGCGCTATTCATTATTTTCCGAATATTGTCGAGATTTGGCGGGGATCTCCTACTGTCGGGCTCTAATGCCAGGAACCGGCAGAAGGCCAATAAGGCAGGAATTTTATTTTTTGTAAACAGCAGACGGCCGAGCGCATTGTGTGAGCCGGCATGTTTTGGATTCAGCGTCACAGATTGCTGGAAACACAAAATGGCTTCATCCGTTTTATTTAATTTATTCAGGCTTATTCCCTTATTAAAATATAACTGGAAATAATCCGGAAATAATTTTATGCCGTCATTATAAATATCTATGGATTTCCCGGTTTTTTGAAGGCCATCCAGGGCATTTCCATAGGATACATAGACCGTTTTTAGCGTGGGATCGCCTTTATGTGTCTTTAAGGCTTTTTTGCAATAAGCGACGGCTTCATCGTATTTGTCTACGGATAAGAGACTATAGCCCATTTCTGCCAGGGCAACCAGATTATCTTTATCAAGCCCAAGTGCTTTCTGATATAAGGCAATGGCAGAATCAGCTGCACCCTGATCCTGCAGGGCAACCCCATCACTCACCAGCCGCTCAGCAGCTTCCTTTTGTTGCCCGAACAGTAAAACGCTTGCAAAAGAAGTAACTAAAAGAAGAAGAGATTTCTTCATGCTGCAATGTAATGGGTCGTAAGATAGAGAAGTGTATCCTGATTTACAAGATCATTGGGCTTTTTTCAAGCGGAACCGCGGTAGAAGGGAAAGCTGACGGACAGCGGTTTTCGCTGGCTGAAGGAATCAATCTGTTCGCGCTGGCATTTGTTTTACGGATTCTCTTTCCAGCATGCTGGTGTGTAAAACCATATGCTCGGTCTCGTTTTGCTTTTGATTGATCCGCCGGATGAGTATCTCAACAGATTTTTTGGCAATGGCTTTGATCGGCTGCGATACAACGGTTATCCCCGGTCGCCCGAGCCTGAAGAGATCATTGTCGTCAAAGCAAATTACAGACACGTCCTCCGGAATTCTTTTACCCAGTTTGGACAAAACTTCCAGGCCCGCCACACCGAGGTTATTGGATGTAAAAAAAACAGCGTCCAGCGCTTCGCCTTTCATCCCGATGAACTGCGTGAGTTCCCGGATCACTTTGGCATCCGAGAAACCAAATGGGATTTTCTTAATCAGCGATTTATCCAATGCCAGTCCGTTGATGGCAAGTCCCTGCTCATACCCTTCTATACGTTGCTGAATTTGCAATTGGTCGGTCTGGTTGGTGACCATCGCAATGCTGCGGTGTCCTCTCGCAGCCAGGAAATTCACAGCATCCAGGCTTCCTTTGATATTGTCCACGGTTACATAACTGGTATCCAGTTGGCGGTAATACCGGTCAATCAATACGGCTGGCTTATTTTCCCTGATTAGGTTTTTCAGTTCAGGCAGCATGGCTGAAGTGGGCGCAATGATGTATCCATCCATATGCTTGTCGATGAGCATATTCAATATATTGCGCGATTTACCTTCGTTGTTCTTGGTGCTGCAAAACATAACGGTATAGCCCATCTTGTCGGCTTCTTCCTCCACTGTTTTTGCCAGGTGCCCGAAAAAATAGTTTGAAATATCGTCGATGATCAGACCAATGGTATTGGTTTTACCGGTCCGCAATCCTTTTGCAAACTGATTGGGGCGGTAATTCATTTTATCGGCCAGCAGAATGATTTTCTGCGCCAGGCCGTCACTGATCTTCATTTCCTTTGCGCGTCCGTTCAGCACAATGGAAACCGTGGTAAAGGACACACCGGCTTCAGCTGCAATATCTTTTATTGATATCTTCCTGATCATACTGGAATTACCCGCGCGGGTCGTTTCTTCACAACTCCGCGGTTATCTCACTGATGGCCACCGGCCTTCCTGTGTCCGCAGATTTTTTTGCAGCCATGGCGATGACCGCGGCCTTCAGTCCATCCTCACCACTAACTGGCAGAGGTGAGTTGTTTATCAACGCCTCCAGAAAATGCTGCATTTCTTTGAGGTAAGAAGCCGCATACCTTTCCATAAAAAAATCCAGCAGCAAAGCATAGTGAATCCCCTCGGCATCAGATATCACATTGCGGTTGTTCAGGCTATTTTCCACATTGATCATACCCTTGCTGCCAAAGACTTCGATCCGCTGATCGTATCCATATACTGCCTTCCGGCTGTTATCAATTACGGCATAGGTTCCATCTTCAAACAGCAAAGTGGTCAGCGCTGTATCAATATCGCCTGCCTCGCCCACCTGCTTATCCACCAAAACCAATCCCCTGGCGTATACTTCCTTAACTTCCTTGCCCATGAGATAACGCGCCATGTCAAAATCATGAATGGCCATATCCATGAATAAACCACCGGAATTTTTGATGTAGTCCAGAGGGGGAAGACCCGGATCGCGACTGGTGATTTTCACAATCTGAATATCACCGATCCTCCCCGCCTGAATGCTTTGCCGGGCCTGCATAAAATCTGGATCGAAGCGGCGGTTGAAGCCAAGCATCATTTTTACTCCGGCCGCCTTTGCACTGTCCACCAGCGCCTTTGTCCGCTTCAAAGACAGGTCAACCGGTTTTTCGCAAAACAAGTGCTTCCCCGAACGAACTGCAAGGTCAATCATGTCGGCGTGAGAACTGGTAGGCGTACAAATAATCACCGCATCAACGTTGGGTAGGGCGACCACTTCAGCCGGATCGGATGAAAAAATGATGCCCGGGAATTCTTTCCTGAAATCTTCAGGCGGGTAATGATTATCAGCAACGGCCACCAAATTGGCTGCGGGTAAATTACGAAGTATGTTTTTCAAATGTACTTTTCCAATGCGGCCAATACCGATGATGGCAATGTTTGCTTTTCCCATGTTCGTTCAATTAAATTTTGTGATGTTGATTTTTATGGCAATGTCCCGTTTATAGTCCAATACCCTTTAAATAGTCTCTGTTCAGTTGCGCGCAATGTTTGGGAGCTCCCATTCCGGGCAATACATCCTGTTCCACCACGATCCATCCGTTATATGCTTTGCTTTCCAGAAATTCCCTGATTTTATCAAAGGGCACATCGCCCTTCCCCAATTCACAGAATATGCCGTTGCGTACCGATTCAAAATAATCCCAGTTGTTGGCAGCGGCCTGCCCGGCCACTTCCGGGCTAAAATCCTTGAAATGCACATGCCAAATGCGGTTGTAATATTTCTTTATGGCTTCTACCGGGTCCCTGCCGCCACCCAGGCGATAGTGCCCGGTATCAAAGCAAAGTCCAAGCAATTCCGGATCCGTATATTGCATTAACCAGTCAATCTCCTGTGGGGTTTCCACATAGCCCGCGCCATGATGATGAAACACCGTGCGCATGCCATATTTCTTTTTCACCGCAGCAGCCAATGATTCGGCGCCCTTTGCAATAGTTTTATATTTTTCTTCCGGAAGCAAATGTTCAGGCTTCACCCTTCCCGCGTTTTTGGTCCTTGCCTCCACCGTGCCGTTGTCATCGGCCAATACAATAAATGCATGTATGTATCCGGCCCCATGCATCAGTCCTGCGGTACGCAGGGCCCTTTCTATTCCTTCTGCATGAGCTGCTTCATTGGACAGGGCAACCGGAACAAATGCACCCACCATCTCTAATTCCCGCCTGTTTACGGCCTTGTACAATTGTTGCGGATCGGTTGGCATAAAACCCCAATCTCCCAGCTCGGTGCCGGTATAACCGGTTTCAGCAATCTCATCCAGCACCTGCGGATAGGCCATCGACTGACCTTCCATGTCGAACTCCAGCACGCCCCAGCTGCAGGGTGCATTGGCAATCTTAATTTTTTGTTTATCCATTGTATTTATGCTGCTATTTGAAAATAATCAGAACTTACGAGACCACTCTTTTGGCCAGCGTTCGATCACTACTTTGGTTTGTGTGAAAAATTCAATTGCATGTTTTCCCTGTCCGTGCAGGTCGCCAAAGAAACTATCCTTCCATCCGCTGAAGGGGAACTGGGCCATCGGCGCCGCGACACCGATATTGATTCCGATATTCCCTGCAAGAGCCTCGCTGCGGAATTTTCTGGCACTGCTGCCGCTTTTGGTAAACAGGCAGGCCATATTTCCGTAGGCGCCATTATTTATAAAGGCAATGGCATCGTCCACGGTCTTCATGTGCAAAAGACTCATCACCGGCCCAAATATTTCGGTGCTGATCAATTCGCCATTCAAGGGAAGGTTTTCCAGTATCGTGGGATTGATAAAGTTCCCTTTTTCATAACCGCTGATCTTTTTGTTGCGGCCATCCAGTAAAAGAGAAGCCCCTTCGGCAACGCCTTTGTCAATCAGGCCTTCGATTCTGGTTTTGCTCGCCTGACTGATCACCGGTCCCATTTCAATGTCTGCATTCAAACCATAACCCACCGTTCTGGCCTTTGCCGTACTGTACAGGGACTCCTTGATTTTACCGTTGTCTTCAACGGTGATCACCACCGATGCGGCAAGACAGCGCTGACCCGCGCAACCAAATGCGCTGTCTGCAATGATCTGCGCCGTCAGGTCTATATCTGCATCCGGTAAAACGACCAGGGGATTCTTCGCTCCTCCCTGCGCCTGTACTCTTTTGCCATTGGCGGTGCCGGTTGCATAAATGTATCTGGCTACCGGCGTGCTGCCGACAAAACTGATGGATCTGACCAGCGGATGATGAAGGAGGGCATCCACACTTGCTTTACCGCCATGCACTAAATTCACCACACCTTTTGGAAGATCGAGCTGATGCAGCAATTCGAAGATCTTCATCATGGTCATCGGCACTTTCTCGGAAGGTTTTATAATCATGCTGTTGCCGGTGACAATGGCATAAGGCAAAAACCAGAAACTGATCATAGCCGGGAAATTAAACGGCGCAATACAGGCCGTAACACCCAGCGGCTGCCGGATCATATACTCGTCAATGCCTTTGGTTATATTTTCGAGAAATTCACTTTGCATAAGCATGGGCGCACCACAGGCCACTTCAACATTTTCAATGGCCCTTTGCACTTCACCGCGGGACTCGGCCATGGTTTTTCCACACTCCATGGTAATCAAACGGCTGATTTCTTCCTGGTTCTCATCCAGCAAATGTTTCAGCTTGAAAAGCGGTTGTATTCTTTTGAGCACCGGAACATTTTTCCATTCCAGGTAAGCGGCCTGGGCGGCAGTTGCAGCAAGGCCCACATCCTTCTGCGTATCATCGCCATGAGGAACCTGGGCCAATATTTCCTGGGTGGCGGGATTGACCACATTCAAAGTGGTGCCACTGCTGCTGCTTACCCACTCGCCATTAATATAATTACGTAACACGTTCATAACTGACTATTTTAAAGTTTCTAAAATTCCTTTTGTAAAGAATGATCAATAATATTTCTGGGTCTTTTTATTTTTCTCAAGCCTGTCAAAGGCCGCCTTTACTTTTTTACTCGTGGATATCTGTGCCACCGGAACCTCCCACCAGGCATACCCGCCCACGCTTTGCTTCCGGTCTGTTTCCACATAAATAACCGTTGTATTTTTTATTGTCTTTGCTTTTTCCAAAGCCTCTTTCAGTGATTCGATATGGGTGGCTTTAATTACTGTAGCACCCATACTGGCTGCATTTGCGGCCAAATCCACCGGCAGCGGCTTGCCATCCAAATGCCCGGTTTTGGCATTCCGGTAAGCATATACCGTTCCGAAGCCTTCGGTACCCAATGATTCAGACAGGCCGCCGATACTGGCGTAACCATTGTTGTTGAGGAGTACAATGGTGAGCTTGATGCCTTCCTGCACGGACGTAATGATTTCCTGATTCAGCATCAGGTAACTGCCATCCCCCACCATTACATACACTTCCCTTGACGGGTCGGCCATTTTTGCGCCAAGTCCCCCGGCAATTTCGTAGCCCATACAGGAAAAGCCATATTCAAGATGAAAGCCTTTGCGATTGCGTGTTCTCCATAGTTTATGCAAATCACCGGGTAAACTTCCTGCAGCACAGACCACCATATCCTTTTCGGCACTGGCGGTATTCACTGCGCCGATCACTTCACCCTGGCTTAGCGGCACTCCATGCTTCAGGTTGTATATCGAAGAAACGGTTTTATCCCATTGCCTGTTTTGCCGCTCTACAAGACTTTTGTAAGCAGGCGGCACTTTGTAATCCTTTAGCAGGGAGATCAATTCTTTAAGCACTTCTTTGGCATCACCCACAACAGGAATGGCGGAATTCTTAAACGCATCAAATTCCGCCACATTGATATTGATGAATTGTACAGCCTTGTTTTGGAACGCGGATTCGGAGATGCTGGTAAAGTCACTGTACCGGGTGCCAATGCCGATGATCAGATCAGCAGCAGCTGCTGCCCTGATAGCTCCCGGTGTGCCTGTAACCCCGGCTGCGCCCAGGTTCTGCGGCTCATCATATCGAAGGCTGCCCTTTCCTGCATAGGTTTCTGCAACGGGAATCCCGGTGGCATTCACCAGTTTTTTTAACTCGGTCGTGGCATCGCTGTAGATCACACCGCCGCCTGCCAGGATCAGCGGCTTCTTTGCGTTTTTTATGGCCGCAACCGCTTTCAATAGTGCATTTCTGTCGGGACGAACGCGCTGTATATGCCATACCCTTTTTTCAAATAGGGAAGCCGGGAAATCGAAGGCTTCCGCCTGCACGTCCTGGGGCATGGATAAGGTGACCGCACCCGTTTCTGCAGGAGACGTTAATACCCTCATGGCTTCAGGCAATGCGGTAATGAGCTGTTCAGGACGATTGATTCTGTCCCAGTATCTGGAGACCGGTTTGAAACAATCATTCACCGAAAACTCCTGGGAATGGGTACTCTCCAGCTGCTGTAAAACAGGCGCTACCCGCCTGCTGGCAAAGATGTCTCCCGGCAGTAACAGCACCGGTATGCGGTTAACGGTAGCCGTTGCCGCTCCCGTGATCATATTGGTTGCACCCGGTCCAATGGATGTAGTGCACACCAGCGCACCCAGCCTGTCTTTTGTTTTGGCATAGGCAATGGCTGAATGCACCATGGCCTGTTCGTTCCGGCACTGGTAATATTTAAACGACGGATATTGCAGGAGTGCCTGCCCCAGGCCCGCCACATTACCATGACCAAAGATGCCAAAGCAGCCGCCGAAAAAAACCTGTTCTTTGCCATCCCGCTCCACATACTGATTTTGGAGAAAGAGAATGGTTGCCTGGGCTGTTGTTAATCGTTTTGTTTTTATGGCCATAAAAAGAAAATTTATCGAATGATGTTCAATTCTTCCTTCATTAAAATCCTCCTCTGCTCTCAATGAGTGCGGTCAGCTCATTCCGTGTGGGCATATCATTGGCGCAGCCGGGCTTTTGCACCACCCATGCCCCCGAGGCATTGCCCATCCGGCAGCACTTATATAAATCCCATCCATGTAAATGCCCGTAAATAAACCCACTGGCAAATGCATCGCCGGCGCCGAGCACATTCAATACCTCCACGGGAAAACCGGGAACATCCAGGGGCGCAGTGGTTTTTGTATAAACGGTTACGCCTTTGGAGCCCTTTTTTACAACAAGCACTTTTACATTCGTGTTGAGGATTTTTTGAACCGCATCATCCAGGTTGCCCTTTACCTCCGGTGCTGAAATCTGCTGATGGGCAATAGTTACCTGGGAGGCGTCCTGCAAGGCGGCCGCCAGCACTTCTTCTTCCGTTCCTATGGCAATATCCACTTTGGGAAGAATGGCCCTCACCATTAAACCAAAGGAGCGGATGTCCTGCCATTGATCGGCCCGGAAATCAATGTCCAGCACTACGGGCACCGCATGTTCCGCGGCCTGCTCCACGGCATAAAAGACCGCACTCCTGGAAGGCTCCTTGTTTAAGGCTGTTGCCGAAATTTCTACCAATCGAAACTGTTTAATATCCGCGGCCATCACGTGGTCGATCGTGATCTGGACGTCTGCCGCATTATCCCGGTAATACACCAGGGGGAAACGGTCCGGCGGTTCGATGCCCAAAACGACCGCACTGGTTCTTGCCCCATCGATGCGCGGAATAAAAGACGTGTTCACTTTCTCCCTGTTGAGGAAGTGAAGAATAAAATCTCCCGTCTTGTCATTCCCAACGGCCGTTAATAAAGCCGCCTGCAATCCGAGGCGTTGCGCAGCCACCGCGATATTCAGCGGTGAGCCGCCCACAAAGGCATTAAAGCCCTTGATGTCGACAAAATCCGCACCGATATTTTGCGAATACAAATCGATGGAAGAGCGTCCGATGGTAAGAATATCCATTTACGATGCGTTATTGAAATAATTTATGAAATGCGGTTGTTCATCTCCGCCGTCACCATGGGGATCCGCGGATCTTTTCCTTTCCAGGAATCGAAAATCCATACATGGTTTGGATCCGGCGTGTTGGCGAGCGACTGGTCGCTGCCGGCCAGGAAGTTGAGGTAGTAACAATTAAAGCCATGCTCAGCAACCACGGGGTGATACCCTTTCGGTACCAGCACAGCATCGTTTGTTTTTACTTTCATCACTTCATCCAGGCTGCGGTCGTCAGTATACACCTGCTGAATAGCATGCCCTTCGGGCTTGTCAATCTTATAGAAATAAATCTCCTCGAGGCAGGCCTCCAGGAGATTGCCGGTAGCATCGGTTTTTCGTTGATCGTGTTTATGGGCGGGGAAAGAACTCCAGTTGCCGGAAGGCGTATACACTTCCACGGCCACTATTTTCTCACAGGCAAAGCCGGGTTCAATGAGGCCGTTGATCTGCCTGGTGGCATTATCGCCGCCGCGTATTTCTATGGGTGCCTCTTCGGGTTTCTTAAACCTCGCGGGGAAATCCCTGGTGCTGGCCACCCATGCATAAGCAATGTCCAGTATTATCCGTAACCACTTTATAATTGCCGCTCAATAAAATAATGCCCCACTCATATTCGCCCGTTTCTCCCTGCCAGGATTCGCCGGACTTCATCAATCTCGCTTCCATATTCAGGTGTTGCCAGCCGGCCTCTTTGGCCAGCACCCGCTGATACACCCCAAATCCGGCAACCCCTTCACTCACCAGCGGATATTTTTTACTCTTGTGCATGGTTAAATTTTTTTATAGCATGATGGGCACGATCCAGCGCGGTTCATCGGACTCCTGTGAATTCAACGGCCTTGCCCGTGGCGCCCAACACCTCAAAGCGTTTACACATGAAATCCTGATAGGCTTCCATATATTTTCTTCCCGGTACAACCGGGTCGAACAATTCCGGTGAATGGGCAAAAAACTCGCGGTGCACTCTTGTCCACAACAACCTCAAATCCGTGGCTATATTCACTTTGCAGATTCCAAAGCCAATGGCCTTCTGTACTTCAGCATCGGTTACTCCGGATGCACTGTTTTTAAGATTGCCCCCAAGGCTGTTGATCAAATCCACTTCATCCTTATCCACCTGGGAGCTGCCATGCAGCACCAGAGGGAAACCGGGCAATGCGGCCTGGATCAATGAAAGAATATGAAACTGCAGGCCCTGGCCGCCGCTGAATTTATAGGCACCGTGACTGGTTCCGATGGCAATGGCCAGGCTGTCGCAACCGGTCTGCTGCACAAATTCCTTTGCCTGTTTGGGATTGGTGTACAGGGCATCTTTCTCATCCACGCTCATATCATCCTCCACGCCGCTGAGCACGCCCAGTTCAGCCTCCACCACAACGTTCCTGGCATGCGCCTTCTCAACAACCCGCTTGGTGCGGGCAATGTTCTCGAGAAAGGGATCGTGGGAGGCGTCGATCATTACGGAAACATATCCGTTGTCGATGGCATCAAAAGCATTCTTCTCATCCCCATGATCGAGATGGATGGCATATACGGCGTCGGGGTAAATTTCGGCTGCGGCTTTGATCATCGCCATCAGCATGGCGGGACCGGCATAGTTGCGTGCGACGGGAGTGAGCTGGACTATAACCGGTGCCCTTGCTTTTTGTGAGGAAGCAAACAATCCAAGCACCTGCTCCATGGTAAACACATTCACGGCGGGGATGGCATATCGGCCATAACAATGCTTGTATAAAATGGCAGGCGACAGGAGCATGATGCTTTCGGTTTTCAGGGCTTTCCCCGGACAATGGTCCTACTTTAACGTTAAACTAAAACGTTAAAGTAAATCATAATCAATAAATGGCAAAAAATAATACCGGATTTATGGATCACCGGTGATACTGGTCGTCAGAAACTTTTTCCATCCATTCAACGGCTTTCCCGTTGAGCTGTTCGTGGATGGCGATATGAGTCAGGGCCGTAGTGGGGGCAGCGCCGTGCCAATGCTTTTCGCCCGGTGCAAACCAAACCACATCGCCCGGACGGATCTCTTCAACGGGACCGCCTTCCCGCTGAGCCCACCCGCTGCCGGCAGTAACCAGGAGTGTCTGACCCAGCGGATGGGTATGCCAGCAGGTTCGGGCGCCAGGTTCAAAGGTTACACTGGCACCGGCAACTCGTGCCGGAGGGTCCGTCTGGAACAACGGGTCTATACGAACCGCGCCGGTGAACCAATCCGCTGGCCCCATGCCGGAAGGTTGTGAACCAATTCTTTTGATTTCCATATTTAATTCCTTTTATTTTTGTCGGAAATCCAAAGTTAGCACGGTTAAACCTTCTGAGTTGTTCTTTTGTAGAAGATTCAGACAGCTGGAGGCTAACGGGTCCTCATATTCAGTTTATGAAAAGATTAGTTATTGGCATATTATTACTGACAGTGGTAATTTTCGTTCGAGGGCAGGACACTGCAAATAATATGGCCCGGCTTTTTTGCTATTTTAAAGATAATGGGGAGGATGGATTACATCTGGCCTATAGCAAAGACGGCCTTCACTGGACGGCATTAAAACACGACAGTAGTTTTCTGGCGCCCACGGTTGGAGATGAACATCTTATCCGCGATCCCTGCATCATACAGGGCCCGGATGGAATATTCCGTTTGATATACACCGTTGGCTGGCATGATACAGGAATAGGATATGCCTGGTCCAAAGATCTTATACACTGGTCTGAGGAAAAATATATACCCATGATGAAGCAGGTGAAGGGTGCAAGAAACTGCTGGGCTCCCGAAGTCTTTTATGATCATGCTTCGGGTGAATATATGATATACTGGGCGACAACCATTCCCGGCAGGTTTCCCGAAACTGACACCAGCGGAGAGGATAAATATAATCACCGGATCTATTATTCTCTCACAAAAGATTTTTTGGCTTTCACCCCGGCGAAACTATTATATGATCCCGGTTTTTCCGTAATTGATGCCAGCATTCAGCAGTCTGCCGGCCGGTACATCATGTTCTTTAAAGATGAAACGCTGAAACCTGTGGCTAAAAAGAACATACGCATATCCTTTAGCCGTCATCTCACCTACGGTTACGGCGCGCCATCGGCACCCATAACAGGAAGATACTGGGCAGAAGGGCCCACTGCTCTTCACCGGAATACCCGGTGGATCGTTTATTTCGATCAATACACGAACGATAAGATGGGAGCCGTGGTATCTTCAGATCTGAAGCACTGGACCGACATTTCAGATAAGCTGACGTTCCCCAAAGGGACCCGGCATGGCACAATCTTTCAGGTAAGCAAACGGATTTTTGAGCAGATCGTCGCTCGGTAGCTAAAGGCCCTGCAGCAATTAATGAAAACGGTTGCAAATGCCGGTAGTGAATACAAATTCAACCTGTATAAAATCATGCTTGTGCAACGGTTGGAGATAGTATTTTCTGAGAACATATTGGAGCTCTGATCAGAGGATAAAATCGCAAAAGAATACTGGTGGGCAAGCTAATAGTGTAGTCACTTTGTGGCAGTTTCTTTATATTCGATTCCGCTTAACTTATTGCATCATTAATATATGGTGAATGCAACCCAAAATTTGTAATATGCGCCAAGATTATCCAAATTGGTTAGTTGAACAAAAATATGCCGAAAATACCCAAGCGGCACAGCTTCATCGTGTAAAAAAAGTTGAAGAAAGTTATGGTGATCTCGACGATAGATTTAAAAATGGTACATATCAGGATGTTATTAATGATCTTCAATATTCAGCTAGTGATGAAAAAAGAGATAGACCTAATCCATCAAGAATTAAGTTTGACGGAAATATCAGAAACAATCTTCAATCATATAAGAATGCAGTAGTTCGCTATCAGAAATTTTTAAATGAAAAGGATTTTCAAAACCCTCTTTTCAAGAACGGAGGAACCCTAGAAAGCTCCGGACCATTTCTTACAGAAGGTATAATCGAACAAAAGCAACAGCGTTTTTCGCTCGAGCGAGATATGCAAGCGGCTTTGAGACAAAATATTGAATCCCTTGATCCATCCTTTAAGATAATCGACGATGGTGCAGAGCGAGCAGTAAATTCCGGGTTTATTGATATTACATGTGAAGACAATGAAGCAATTGTGGTTGTTGAATTAAAGGCCGGTACTGCAGACAACCGCGCTATTGGCCAAATTTTGGGATATATGGGCGACTTGAGTTCCGAAGAGTCCGGCAGAAAAATAAAAGGAATTTTGATCGCGCATGATTTTGATTATCGAACGAAAGCTGCTGCTCGTGTTGTGCCTTCGCTCGCTTTGAAAAGATACTCAATAGAATTTAAGTTTGTAGGGGCAGATTAAATGTAATTTGTTCAGTTTCTTTATCCGTTATCGCTTGAGATTTCTCTTATAGCCTAAAATGTCGTTGGCCACGTCCAGCAGCATTCCCTCGGCGATTTTTTTCTTTAGAATGCTTTCAATTCCTTTGATGGACGGTTTGAGATCAGGGAGAGAATTAAGTATTGTGATGTATCGAAGCGGTTGATTTAAATAAGTATTGCAAGCATCATCCTTCAACTTTTGTGTTAGACCGGCCCCCTTTGTGCTGATTAGTTTTATGAGGGGTGGAAAGGGGGAGCTTAGCTGGGAATGGGCTGTATCGATCATCTCAAATTTGTTTTTTTGCCTACTAGTCAAAGAATGCAGATTGGAGAATAGTTCCGTTGCAATCAGCTGAGGGCCGTTAAATTGTTTGAACTGCCTTTCCTGCTTTGGTCCCAGCTAGGATTTTATTACGCTTCTCAGCAGGATACCAGCATGATTTTCTCCGTCCCCAAAGCTGATATCTACGCCTGACGCATGGACGTAAAGCTTGCTATCCTGTAGTTGAAGATCGTTTTTATAGGTTTGCCGATCAGAAAACTTTGACTCTTTAGAATAAATATAAAATTCGAAGTCCATAATATAGTAAAGGGCGTCATTAAACTTTAGAAGGACGTTTTTGGATATTTTATCAGCGATTCTTTCAACGCTTTCGATAATTGTTACCCGGGATGTAAAGTCGGCATAAAAAAATGGCATAGATGGAAAGTAGATGAGGAGTTAAATTTAATAAATTCTTTATCAGAGCAAAAGGTCAGATTACAACTGTCGTTTTTCCATTCATGGGTGAAATTATACTTTGCACAAAAAAAATCTGCAAACGGACACGCAATGTATCATTTACGAACAGTTCAGCAATCTGATCAGAAATAGACTATTGATTACCAATTACATAATATCCGGTATGTTTTTAGGTATTGTATTCATCAAAAAAGGCAACGATGTTCAAAAATTATTTCAAAGTCGCCTGGCTTAGTATATCCCGCAATAAGGCTTATAGTGCAATAAACGTGATCGGCCTGGCTTTGGGAATTTGTGCCTGTATCACGCTGTTCCTCATTACCAATTTTGAATTTAGTTTTGACACATTTCATCCAGACAAAGAACGAATCTATCACGTGGCCATAGGAATTCAGGAAGGCAATGGGAATAAGTCTTTTTTTCAGACTGCTCCGTTGCCCGCTCCCGCTGCGATAAGGCGGGAGTTGACTGGAATTGAAGCGGTGGCTGGATTCCAATATTACGGAGGAAAAATATCCATCCCTCATGGCAGCAAGCCTCCAAGGCAATTTGATAACTCTATAGTTGGCTCCAGGTTGCCTGCAACAGTCATCGCGGAACAACAGTATTTTTCCATTTTTAAATATGATTGGCTTGCCGGTAATGAAGCCACAGCACTCAATGAGCCTAATAGAATAGTACTAACTGAAAGCAGTGCGCGTCAATATTTTGGTCCGGGATCATTGGGTGATATGATC